>Ga0181585_10000449_pt1 | contig 34273 bp, 29 predicted proteins | sample 071ome_29_FD_132469 | JGI IMG/M metagenome (GOLD analysis project Ga0181585, IMG submission 132469) | Coastal salt marsh microbial communities from the Groves Creek Marsh, Skidaway Island, Georgia - 071407BT metaG (megahit assembly) | ecosystem: Environmental > Aquatic > Marine > Intertidal...
GTTGCTCCAGTTAAATCACCATTGATAAATTGAACTTTTGCCCGCATCAATAACTCATTGAGTTGTTGCTGGCGTTCCTTCCAGTCAGGCGTAAATTCAGAAATATCTCTTTTGAATGGATCGGCTCTGTCTTTTGCAACCTGGTCGTTTGCTTTGTCTGCCCTGCCAAGTTCTTTATCAACAGCTTTTTGCCCACCAGTTTCTTTCAAACCTGGCCGGCCGTAAGTAAGGGTGTCGCCCTGAATATTTCTATCCTGATAAAAACCTGTGCGAAAATCATCGATAAGGCTTTCTGCTTTTTCCCAGTCTTTGTCTTCCCGGGCATCATCTGCCTTAGCTAAGTTTATTCGGTTTTTTACAAGGGAAGCCTCTAAAATAATCGGCCAAGTTAAGGTATTTGGTTCAAGAAATTTAGAAATATTAAGCAGAATTTTTTCTGCTTCATCATATTCTCTTTTCTTGATCATGCTTTTTGCCTCGTCGAGCATTTCCTCAGCAAACATAGCTTGCTCGGCATTTTTCTCACGGCCTTTTGCAATTTCTGCATCAAAATCTATTTCAGCAGATATGCCCAATGTTTCAGTTTCTACTGATCTTCGGGACTCCTCAGCATCGCGATATTCCAGAACTAGCTCCTGCACCTCGTTAACTTTGCCTTTGAGCATCGCCTCACCTACCTTAAACCAAATTACCTGTTGCTTTGCTTTGTAGAGATCGCTGATCATGGCAATCGTTGCCGTGTTTGGGGCTAATGTGGCAATCGCTTCGTTTAGTTGATTTTCCGCAAGCTGATAACTTCCACGGGAACTGTCAGCGAGTGCCCTGCGTAAAGCTGCTTCTGCGGCACGCAAACTAGAATCAATCTTGGCTTTTTCTTCCTCCACCAAACGATCGAGGTCAGGCTTGGCATCGTCGATGGGAAGTCCGGCTTTTGCTCTGATCTCGGCGAGGTCCCTCTTCGCCTTATCTAGCTCGCTGACGAGTTTTCCAACAAGCGACACATCTTTGGTCTGTTGAAGTTTGGATTTTACCTCCCGCTTAACTTTACGATCACCCAGTTCATCTGAAACATTCCTGCGATATCTTTCAATGTACTGACTGGCTAATGAATATTCTTTGTCTTTCATCGCTTGATTCGCCAGTTTGAAATAAAGCTTGGTTTCTTCGGCTTTTATCTGCCTAAGATAAAATTCGTTCTCTGAGTTTTTCTCCAACTTACTCAATGCATTTGCCGCTAGGGACTGAGCTTCCTCTAAACTTCCCTCCTGAGCAAGAACACGAATTTGATCTAGTAAATTCACTAAATTGGTTTGAGGACCAATTAAATTAGAATTCGGCTCGTCCCGTAGCTCGGGTGGCGGTTCTTGGGTGGGGATGCCATCCAATGTGAGTTGACCGAAAAGACAAACCTTAAGATTACAAAGGATTATGAAGAAAGATAGGACTAGCTTTCCAAGATAGTGTAAATTGCTTTTCGTGTTTGTGGGCATCAGTAAATAAGTGAGGAAATCCTCTGCTTTGGAATCACTAAACTATACCGCAAAGATTCTTTATAAGGTCAACCTTGAAAGCCTCGAATTTACACCACGGTAAGCAGATTTATTCGGGTCTTTAAATCGGAAATGATTTTTGAATTAATTCGGTCTGCCTAGGGTCCTTTTTAAGGATATGAATGAATTTCTCTTTCAAATCAATTTTTGAGATTTGGTATTCCCTGCCACCCACATTGAAGAGCTTATTTTCATCATTACTGGAAAACTCTATTATCTGACCTTCATATCCAGGAAGATCAACCTCGAGGGTAAAAGTTACATCTCCAGCAAACACCTCTTTCATTAAGCTATTGATTTCAAACGGATCAGGGATTTTGTAATCTCTCACCATTGCCCGACCAACAGGCCTTAATCCACCTGTTTGAGGGTTTTTATGTTGCTGAACAACAAAGTGTTCGACCATAAAGATCCTATCTGGATCCTCTTCATTACAACGAATTAAACTCGGTTGACCGGGTTTTCTATTTTGATTTCTCTTGTACGCTGTACCAGTTTCAATCCGGTTGCGAACTGGCCTGCTAGATGTTGTAGACTCAAAAGTTGCAAGATCCTCGAAGTAGGGTGTCCCGCCAATCCAACTGCACAATCGGTAAGGATAGCTTTTTCTATTAGCGGCTTTGAATATTAATCCAAACGATTCTTGGGGAACCTCTTCTTCCTTAGTTTCAGGCAAGCGGGTTGTTAACATACCTTCATGAACATAAATAACAGGTGGTGTAAAAAGATCATATCCACTGTGGTTTTGATCTGAATTACTTCTCGTCCATTTGTTTTTAAAAACATTACTTTGCTGGGGAAATTGATTACGCTGATAAAAAGAAATGTCCGAATCGTGTAAATTCAAGTCTCCTAAGTTGCCAATTTCTAATTCCCGCTCCCCAAAGATACTGTTTATTTTATTATATGCTACCACAACAGTTTCACGACCATTTTTTAAGGCCAGGGTATTTGGCATGGCATTCCAGTCCTCGCCAAGCTGTATGTTTTGCTTGAGCGATCCAGACAGATGGTTCCCGTCATTTAAAAGAACTTCGACCTCCGTGTTTCTTGTGTAGTTAGAGGTAAGAATTTTAATGCTTTGCCACTCCTCACCTTCACTGGATCTATGGTATATAAATTCACCAGGCATAAGGTCGAAATTTTTATCAATAGACAAAAAATCAATTTTGTTTTTGGTACGTAACTTGATAGCAGAGTTTGAAGTATAATCCCCAATTTGATTTAGGGCTCCATCATATTGAAAACTGAAAGTAAACAAAACTAAAAGCGCAATAAATACTAATATTTTGTCGTAGTTTTTAATTACTTTGTTCATATTCAAAAAATTAATTTAATCCGTTTTTTATATCTTCTAGAAATTTTGATTCTATTTCTTTATTAGAAAAGTGGTTTTTGAGTGCTTGGAACAACTTTTCAGTGCTGTAATCAATGCGGTAAATATATTCAAAAACAAATGTAAATTGAGAATCAATATCATGAATTATTGGTAATATATCAGTCTTTTTGTCCGCTCTACTGGAGGATATAAACCCATCATCTAATTCATTGCTTTTATCCTCGGTTTTTCTAAATGAAGAAAAGTTAATAATACAGTATGGGGGTCTGAGTTGATTTAAAAATGTACGTGCTTGATTTGTCTTTCCTAAAAATTTTACTTCGAACAACAGAGATTTTACATTTTTCAAACTACCAAAAAGTTTAAGATTACTCGCACTAACTTCTTCTGTACCAATGTATTTTTTATCAGTATCACCAACTGCTTCTCTTTTAATTGAATAAAGTTTAAGTGAATTTCCATTTGTCGCAGTCGAAATAAAATCAACAAGCTCTTTGATAATTGCAGATTGAAGACCAAGCAGGTTTGCTTCCGCTTTATCAATATTTGGCCAAAAACCATCATATGCCGTAAAACCAAATCCATATTGGTTATTATTTGCTGAATTGTCATCGAAGGAAAATGCACCCTGGACTTTTGGTTCAGTTATGGTGACCCCAGCATCTTCACAGCGCTTTCTTAATGATGGTAATAATCGATTAATTTCACCATTAATCATTGAGGCACTTTTGTTTTGGTATTTGTAAATTAAGTTGTCTTGTTCGTTAATCAAGTCCTGCTTTAAATTTATTGTGTGACGAATGAGTTCGAATGCATTTTCTTTCTCCAACATTGATTCGCTAAAATCATGCTTTATAATTCTGGATTGAAGAATCTTGTCTTCAAGTTCTTTTGATTGGTCAAAGATTTCATCATATGCATCAATCATTGATGATAGATCATTATTTGAAATAATTGACCATGATAATAATGAACAAAAAATCACAAAATTAATTATCAGTAATATGCAAACCGCTGACTTAAAGCTTTTCATTTATTTTTAGTTCAAATTCAAAGTGGGTAAAAAAGCGATTAAATAGATCTCCTCTTCCCTCTGTTGAGAATGATTTTTTGGTTATATTATCAATTATTTCAAGATTTTTGATCGTTTCAATAAGTGCTTCTTGTCTTGCCGTATTTAGGTCGATTAACGCATTAATTTTCTCCGCTTCATCAAGTTGATTTTCCTGTTCATTTAGTCGCACAAGATACCTACCAGAAATTTTTAAATACTTCGTTTTTTTATCGGCATTCTGCTTGGTAATTGTTTCAAGTTCATCTAACCAAAGGTCACCGCCCGGAGTTTCATGAAAAAGTTTTTCCATACACTCAAGCAATTCAAACTGATGATAAAGTGCCTCTTTTGTGGCGATAAGCTCACTCGAATAATTAATCGCTTCTGTAACAAACTGTTTGTTTACATTAATAATTGCTAATTTTTCGTCTAATTCCTTGATTTGTAGTTTCTTTTCGGCAAGTTGCTTCTTTAATTCAATGGTACCTTTCTCCACTTCATTTAATTTACTTAATTTTTCTAGCACAGATGGCAGGGGAGTCAGTGCGAGCAATAAGAAACTCAACAAAATCCAAGGTATTTTTCTTTTACTTTTAAACGCATTCAGTTTTTCCTTGGGTAAAAGATTTATGGATTTTTCTTTATCGGCATTGGAATGTAATAGTTTTGAAGCCAGTCCCAATGATTCTGAGATCGAGTGGGTAATCCCAGTATTATCTTCAACAGATAGATCTTCACTTAAATCCAATTTCTGAAATGGATTATAATATGAAACAGGCATTTGAAGGCATTCAGATATGAAATTCACAAAGCCTGGTAATTGTGTACCTCTTCCCGTGATAAGAGCAATGTCAGGAATTTTTCCTTTTTTAAGTCTTTTGTAGTTTACCAATGCCCTCGACAGCTCTTGTCCCATTTTACCCCAGAAATTAGCGGCTGCAGAAGAAACACTCTGCTTCAATTGGTCATTTTCGGGCCCTTTGTATTTTCCTTGGTAAAAACTTATTTTAAATTCTTCAGCTTTTGTCGAAGGCAAGCCTAGTGAATCGCCGATTAATTGAGTTAAATTATGACCTCCAACTGCTATATTTCTGACCAGGAACCCAGTCGAACCAGAAAAAACGAGGTCCGTTGATTTTGCCCCAAAATTTATAAATAGGATTTCGGCGTGTTTTTCATTTTCTGAACTATTTTTGAGTGCCCATTGATCAAGTATAGTGCTGGGATAGAGGCCATTGGGGATAAGCCCATTTTTAATGAATAAATCGAGCAGTTGCTCAGCATTTGCCTTTTTAACAGCAAATGCCATGATTTCCTGTTCTATCCCATCATCATCAATGACTTGGTAATCCCAAACCAAATCATCTAATGGAAATGGCATTTTCTGAGTAAGCTCAAAAGATACTATTTTGTCTTGCTTCTCAGATTCCACCTTGGGAACCCTGAGGGTTTTAGCCAGCAATTTACTGCTAGGCAATATGACACTGACCTCTCCTTTAAGGTTGTGTTCCCCTGTAGCTTCTTGGATAGATTCTGCAACTTGATCAATCCAGCCATCTTCATCGTTGGCACAGGAAAAGGTTCTTTGATAAAATGAAGTAAGAATTAGCTTACCGCTAGTGGAAGCACTAAATGTTGAAACGGTTGTTTGCCCGCTTCCTAGATTAAAGACCGTGCATTTTTTAAGGCCCATCCTACTCCTTCAATTTTTAATTTTCCCAACTTACCGGGCCTAAATTTTTCAGAAATGAAATATCAATGAAATGAGCGGGTATCAAAAAGCCTTCATTTGATAAACTACGCGACTGGGCATCGATCTTAAACTTTTCCAGGATGTCCTCGTTAGAATATTTTTCAAATACGATAGAGTCTGAGACTTCAAATATGGTACCGCCTCGCGAAAACTCCAGAATGTAGCCAACCGCCTTGGGTGAGGTACCCACAAATTCATCTCGTTCTGCAATCATCGAAGGCAAAAGGAAAACGGCCGTTTTAGTGTTCCGGTCAATTTTTAATAACTTTATTTCCAATTCAGAAGAGTAATAATCAAAAAATTGAATATCGTTTTTATCACCTCTGGCGTATTTCCGCTTAAATTCATTGCGGAAGCAAACGGTTATTTTAAGATTTAAATTATCAATAAACTCCGGATTAAAAAGTTCTTCCATTGAACTTGGCTTGCGTCCATCTAGGGCCTCGAGATCCGGATGACTTTTTATTAAAAATGGGACAGAAATCTTTAGCCATCCATCTCCCATCCTGGAAATTTCTAATGATCCATCCAATTCTATTACTGAATCTGTTTGTTGATTGGCAACAAGATCAATGTTGACGGCAAGGATTGCAATTGTAGCAAAGTAAAAGGCGGTTATCTTCATTGTTTTATAAAAGTAGTAACTACTTTCTAGAAGTAAGGATTTATAAACAAGCATTTTTTCCCATGAAATTTAAAATCTCGTGCCTTTTGTTCATCCAAGATGAGTCTAACAGGCTTCTATTAATTAAGCGAAGAAAGAAACCTAACCGGGGCTTATGGAGCCCCCCCGGAGGAAAGCTTGAAATGCAGCTCGGAGAATCACCTATTGAATGTGCAAGGAGGGAAGCAAACGAAGAAGTGGGCATGAGTTTGAATGACAATGATGTAAAGTTATTTGGGTATGTGGCGGAAAAAAATTATTCGGGTGATGCTCATTGGTTAATGTTTTTAGTTGAGTGTAAGAAAAAATTGGTTACAGCTCCTCCGTCGATAAATGAAGGAACCTTCCAATTTTTTAGCAGGAAGGAAATTGACACCCTTTCAATTCCACCCTCTGACCATCAATTAGTCTGGCCTCTTTATGACAAGCGTGCGTCAGGATTTTGGGGCTCACGTGCGGATTGTTCAGTATCTCCGCCTGATTTAAAGATTGAAGTCGCCCCTTAATTACGAAAGGGTAAACCGAACTTTTTCATATATGGAAGGAATATATCACGACGCTGATTTAGTGGGCTCAAAAGAGAATCAAAATACTTCAAATGATCGCTCCGCGGACACCTCGGAACCTGCCTCTTTTGTTGGAAGCTCGATCAATACCTCCATGACATCTGAAGATAAAATCCATCTCTTCGCTCAAATGGTTCGAATTCGCCGCTTCGAAGAACGGTCATTGCGTGCTTACCAGCAAGGTCATATTGGTGGGTTTTTGCACCTTTACATCGGACAAGAGGCTGTAGCCGTAGGGTCTGTTTCGGTTATGGGCGAGAACGACCATGTCATTACGGCATATCGAGACCATGGTCATGCCTTGGCAGTTGGCATGGACATGGACGAATGCATGGCTGAATTATTTGGAAAGAAAACTGGCTGTTCTAAGGGAAAGGGTGGATCCATGCACTTTTTCGCTCCCGATAAAAACTTTTGGGGTGGGCACGGCATTGTTGGAGGACAAACTCCCTTAGGCCTTGGATTTGCATATGCATTGAAATATAAAAGCACTCAAGGTGCCTGCCTTTGTTTTATGGGCGATGGTGCTACAAATCAGGGCCCCTTCTATGAATCGCTGAACCTTGCATCTTTGTGGAATCTACCTGTTATATACATCATTGAAAATAATGGTTACTCGATGGGAACCTCGGAATCGAGACACTCAGCCGGTGAGCCACTTGCTCGGCGAGGAGAAGTTTTTGATGTCAATTGGTCGGTGCACCATGGGCATGATCTTTATGAAGTTCGTGCGGCCGTTCATGAAGCACTTTCTTTGGCTCGGGAAGAGTCGAAGCCCTCTGTGTTAGAAATCACTACCTACCGGTACAGAGGGCATTCTGTCGCGGACCCCGACCAAACCTACAGAAGTAAAGAAGAGATTGAAGAATACAAAAAGAATAAAGACCCTATAAATTTATTCAGAGATCAATTACTTGCCGAGGGTTGCCTTTCTGAGGAAAAGGCTAATCAGATCGATCAATCCGCAAAAGACGAGGCTGAGGCATCTGCAGAATTTGCACTAGCCAGTCCTTATCCGGATGTCTCGGAGTTAATGGATGACATCTACTGGGAAACAGATAATCCTTCTGAGAGAAAGTCGCTGGGCTCTTTATTTTTCGAACAACCTTAAAATTTCATTTCACAAACTTCATGGCAATAATAACCTACAGGGAAGCTTTAAATCAGGCGCTTTCGGAAGAGATTTCTCGTGACTCAAATGTTGTGCTAATGGGTGAAGAAGTGGCCCAGTTCAAAGGCTCTTACAAAGTATCTGAAGGGATGCTTGAGAAATTTGGTCCAGAAAGAGTAATTGACACCCCCATTAGTGAGGCGGCGTTTTCAGGCCTCGCTGTTGGTGCGGCAATGATGGGCATGAGGCCTGTAGTAGAATTTATGTTTTGGAGTTTTTGCTATGTTGCGTTTGATCAGATTTTTAATAACGCCGCAAATGTCCGATACATGTCGGGGGGGCTAGTAAATGTGCCAATTGTTTTTCGCGGCCCTGCAAACGGAGGCACCAATGTTGGGGCTACCCACTCTCATACTCCTGAAAATTTTGCGGCAAACACACCTGGACTAAAAGTGATATGTCCGGCTACACCTGCTGACGCCAAAGGTATGATGAAATCTGCTATTCGTGATAACGATCCAGTTTGTGTGATGGAAAATACTATTCTATACAACCTCAAGGGAGAGGTACCAGCAGAAGATGATTTCCTTATTCCGCTCGGCGAGGCGAGAGTAGTGAGTGAAGGTAATGATCTTTCTATTATCGCTCATGGAAGAGCAGTTCATACCGCATTAAGTGCTGCTGAAACTCTTGAGGAAAAGCATAATGTATCAGTTGAGATTTTAGACCTCCGTTCTATTCGACCGCTTGATACTGAAGCCATCTTACAAACTGTTAGAAAAACCAATCGCGTTTTAATAGTAGAAGAAAATAAACCATTTTGTGGAGTTGGTGCTCAGATTTCTCATTTTATACAAGATCAAGCGTTTGATCATCTTGATGCACCTATTAAGAGAATATCCGCAATTGATGCCCCCCAAGCCTACAGTAAGGCCTTGGAAAATTACCAAATACCCAATCATGACCGTGTTCTTGCACGTGCCCTTGAGATTTTATAGCTAGCTCCATTATGGCCACGATTATCGAAATGCCCAAGCTTAGTGACACCATGACCACCGGAACAGTGGTTAAATGGCATAAAAAAGTTGGTGATGTTGTTTCGAATGGTGACATCATTGCAGAGATAGAAACAGACAAGGCAACGATGGAGTTGGAAAACTTTGATGATGGTTTGATTTTGAAGCTTTTTGCAGATGAGGGCGACGAGGTTGAAATTGGTAAACCTCTCGCTGTTGTTGGTGACGAAGGGGAATCAATTCCTGAAATAAATGATTTTTCCAATTCTGAGGCTGAAACCAAACCTGAGAGAGAAGCCCTTGTGGATACTGATGAATTACCGAGCAAAGAGAGTTCCTCGCTTATTGAAAACGACCATAAAACTACATCTTTAGATAGTGTATCCGCCTCCAAAAGAATAAAGGCATCGCCATTGGCAAAAAAAATTGCAGAAGATCTCAATATCGATCTTTCAAAGATAGTAGGAACTGGGCCTGGCGGAAGAATTACTCGAAAAGACCTGCCCTCGGCATCGGAAAACTCTGCCATTACCACTGTTGCCGCCACTGATTCAGTTTTGACAAAACCCTCTCCACAAACCTTGGCCATGGAGGAAAAGAGAGTGCCTGTCTCCAAAATGAGGTCGGTTATTGCAAAGCGTCTAATGGAATCCAAAATCAGTATTCCGCATTTTTACCTTCAAAAAGAAATAGATTCACGACCGCTAAGACTGGCTCGGGAAGCGATCAACAGCAAACTTGCCTCCAACAATTCTTCGAAGGAAGGGCTTCCAAAGGTAAGTATTAATGACCTCATTCTCAAGGCATGTGCAGATGCCATTCCCCGTGTGCCAGAAATTAATACCTCCTGGGAGGAAGAACACATACTATTCCATGGTAAAGTAAATCTTGCTTTCGGTGTTGCAGTGGAGGGCGGTTTGGTCACTCCCGTTATTCGTGATGCGAATCTTTTGGATCTGTTATCTCTATCCAAGGATGCCAAATTGTTAATCGAAAAGGCTAGATTAAAGAAGCTTGGCCCCGATGAAATGATCGGTTCCACCTTTACCGTAACAAACCTTGGAATGTTCGGGATAGATTTTTTTAGTGGCATCATTAATCCGCCAAATGCGGCTATTCTTTCGGTTGGGTCAGCCATAAAGAAAGCTGTTCCCGCTGAAAACGGCATGGTTGAGATTGGCGAACGATTGATGTTAGGTTTGAGTTGTGACCATCGATTAGTAGATGGCGCAGTGGCTGCAACTTTTTTAAATATTTTGGCTACTACCTTAGAGTGCCCGGCTACAATGCTTGTCTAAACCATTCGTTTTTTTGTCAATTAACTGAGTTCTTACTCTGTCTTGGCACGTTTACGGGCATCTTCAACCAACCAAGTTCCTATTTCACTTATTTGAGCCTCCACTTTTTCCTTTGATTCTGCCAATGCATTAGGGGCAGGGTTATCACATCCAAATAAATAATACTTTATTTTTGGCTCAGTTCCACTAGGTCGAACTGCTATGGAAAAGTCATTGTCTAATGAAAGCTCAATGAAATCTAAGGAAGGAATTTCTGCACCCTCTTCATCAACAAAACCGCCGTCAATGTAATCTTTCGTTTTGATGACCTTAAAGCCACATATTTCTTCTAGTGGATCCTTTCTGTAGGATAAGACAAGGTTTTCTATCGTCGCCCTACCCTCGGCACCCTCAAAATAAATATTTTCAGTTTTTTCATAATGATAGCCGTATTTCTTATATAAATTGTCCAGTTGATCAAGCGGGGTTGAACCAATTGAAATCAGGTGAGATAGCATTTCGGAAATAGCCAGCGCAGATGCATTTCCATCTTTATCTCTGACTAGATCAAAGGGCAGGTAACCGTAGCTTTCCTCTGCGGCAAGAATTACGCATTTTGAGTAACGGGCAAGTATGTCCATGCGTGCAAATAGTTCGCTCTCGTCCAAGTCTACTGAAATCCCCTCCTCTTCTTTAATTCTCAATCGAGCGGTTTGTTCATACCTACCTATCTTTTCTGCCATCCATTTGAAACCTGTAGGAGTATTTAGGCAGCTAACACCATATTGTTTGGCAATTTTAGAAATTAGTGGGGTGGTAACAAATGTTTTCAAAAGGGCAAATTGTGATGCATTTCCGTCAAGAATTACTTGCCTTGCCCGCAACGCACTCAATCGATATTCAGCAATCAAGCTTGCAACTTGGTTTCCAGTTAAGCACTTAAATTGACTTTTATCATCCCTAACCGCCAAGCCGATTCGGTCACAATCCGGATCGCTGCCCATTACAAAATCGGATTTGGTTTTTTGGGCAACCTTTATGGCTAGTGAAAGTGCCTCAGGGCTTTCAGGGTTTGGGGAAGAAACGCTGCTAAAATTTGGATCGAGAGTGCCCTGTTCATCAACTAAAGCAACATTTACTCCATGGTCCCAAAGTGCAGGCACTGAGGAAATAGCTCCCGTTCCATGAATAGGAGTAAAGACTATTTTGGGAGGATTTTCTTTGAGTAGTTTTGGGTCAAGAACAGCATCCTCCAATGCTCCCTTGTACGCCAAGTCATCACTAGAAGGAAGTGTAACCCCTCTTGGCAGTGCCCCATCCTCCAGCCATGGCATAATTTCAGAAAATGAAATGCTAGAATATGCAGAAACAACCCCCTTATCATGGGGTGCAACCAGTTGGGCACCATCAGAAAAATAAGCCTTAAACCCATTGTCATGATAAGGGTTGTGACTCGCAGTGATTACCACACCTGCATGGGCAAATCGATTGCGAATCGTAAAACTCAGTTGGGGTGTTGAGCGGGGACCATCAAAAACCATTGCGTACCCCCCCATCTTAACCCAGGCACCAGCTACCAGTTGGGTGAACTTTGAAGAAAAATGACGTACATCATGGGCAATAACTAGTCGTGGCTGCTCCAATGCATCTTCCGTTGCTAGCCATTTTTCAATATACAAATAAAGTGCTTTCGTTGCTCTAAGCAGAGTAAATTCATTTAAGGTATTTGATCCCACAGCAGCATATTCTGGCGTAGCACCCTCTTTGGTATCACCTTTTTCGGCCACGGTCACAACATTACCTATCGTTCGACCCCTCATTCCACCAGTTCCAAAGGCAAGGTGAGAGTGAAACCTATCGTTAATCTCTCTCCAGTTTTCAGCATTGACTAGTTCATCCAAACTTTCGCTGACCCACTTAGGTAAGGGTTCTAAATCAAGAAATTCGCAAATATTCTTGTGGCTTGACTCAAGAAGGTGTCTTTCCTCCACTGCCTTATTTAGGGTATCTAGGATCATTATATATTTTGTTAAGCTTGGGGAACTAGCTCTGCCCCATTTGTGTGTTTTTCCATTTTAAATGGAGTTTTCTTCGTACATTCTTCAATGAAATACTCTTTTGTTGGAGCAAATAATGGTGAGATTTCAATGTTTTCATCACTCCTTATTCCAGCAGCATTTAACCAACCTTTACCCCTATCTAGCAGCAATTGCCTTGATGTTTCAATTGAGTCCTCCCCTTTTGCGTTTTTGATAGGAGCAAATTGCTCATCCCTTGATATTATTTGGATTTGTCCATTTTCTGCGACAGATAGTGAATCGAAAACAAACATCTCTGCTTTTATTGCATTGGGTTTGTCGGGCATTTTGGATAGTCCGATCCGATCCAAGAATGGTACTTTTTTGTGTGCTGGATGATAAGGTAAATAAGATGTTTTGTTCTTTGAATTTCTCGATAACTTTTTAATAAAAGTGCGGTTAATCATGTGAATGGCAATATTTCCTAAATTAAATAGAGGGTTCCCGTTTTCATCAACCGCCTGAAGGATTTCTCGAGGGGCATCACTATATTCGAGAACTTGAATACGGTTTTGTTTTCTAACAAATATACCAACTTTTTCTTGCGGGGTTTTTTTAACAACTGCCTTGGATGACATGTCAGACTTTTTTGATGCATGCAGTCCTATAAATAGCGGATCCAAACAATAGACCATAGGGTTATCAACTTGAAAATAACTTATAAAATCCACTCCGTCTTCTTCCATCAACTTAATTGATTTAGACCGGTGCAGGGCCTGAAAAACGCCTCCGTGACCATTAGGACTCGTGGCAATACTGTACTTACTTTCCAGAAGAACCTTTCCATTCTCATCAAAAACAGGCAATTCGCCCTGCGAAAAGATTTTTATCTTCTTCGGGGAAAGACCGAAATATTCAGCTTTTTTAAAATAACTTACAGTATCCTGATGATTGGAGGTGCTTGTCATCACAAACCAATAAGGTGTAATGCTGAATTTTTTAGAAAAATAGAGTAAACTCTCTCCGTATTGCCTGAAGAGCGTTTTTTGCGTTACTGGACCACAGGGAAAGGTTCCTTTCGGACCAGAGTGACCAAGCCGTGTTCCTTGACCGCCTGCTACAGTTAGTGCAGCAACCCTGCCCTGACTAAGCAGTTCCTCGCCTACTTGCCTGTATTCCTTTGCTTGTTTTTCATTATCTTTTGAAGAAAAAATATCTGCTGGACAAGTAACGGCTTCACGGGCTTCAGTGGGACTAAAAACATCCGTAAGAGCCTTTTGGCATTCTTCCCAATCTATATTGTTTAACTGATCCAAAAAAAGGCTTCTTTCCTTGGTATTTAAGTCTTCCCAAAATCGAAATATTTCCTCTTGGCCGTTAGATTTTAAATATCCTACTATATCGTCTTTATTATCTTTCGGTAAAACTTTCATGGCTTGAGTCCTTCATTGGAAGGGAATCGATATAACCACTCATCAGCATCACCATAACCTAACTCTTTTCTGGCCACCTCGTCTTGAAAATCAGGATTTCTTCTAAGGCGATCCAAAAAGGCTTGATTTTGAGCTGCATCGCGTCGCAGATCTTGGATTTCTTTAACTAGTACACTTTCTCTGCTTTTCCAGTGCATATATTCCGAATGTGCTAAATTGACCTGAATACCAAGATAAAAAACACCTACCAATACGGCGAGGAGGAGCAGTATTGGCAAAAATTTAACCATAGTGTGTGGTGCTTTTGCGATTTTCATCCGTTATATATATCGTGTAAACTTATCAGACCGAGAAATTTTTGGCTTTTCGGTTCTAGAACAGGAAGTATCGAGACTGGCGAGGGTGATCTTTTTTCCATTAGCTCTAAGGCTTGACCTAAGCTTGCTTGGGGAGACACAACCATTGGGTCTCGATTCATTATCTCTGATACATTAAGTTTCAAAAGTTCTGATTGGTCATGTAAGGCTCGTCGCAAATCTCCGTCTGTTATAATCCCCAATAGTTTTTCTCCCTCAACTACGCATGCTGCACCTCTGGGGTATTTAGACATCTCAATAATTGCTTTTTTCATGGATGTATCTTGATTAAGCGTAGCTACATTTGAGCGGGGATGAAGCACATCACCCACACGCAATATTAAATTTCTTCCCAGTTGTCCCGCTGGGTGTGTTTGGGCATATTCATTTGCACTAAAGCCTTTTCTTAACATTAGGGCAGAGGCAATCGCATCCCCAATAGAAGAAGCAACAGCAAAACTTGCGGTAGGAACGATTCCCAAACTATCGGCCTCTTCTTTGGTTGAAGCATCCAAAAAAACATCCATTTTGTTTGCCAAGATTCCCTCCTTGTTACCGATTAGACCAATTATTTTTGCATTTCTGCTCCTTAGGACAGGTTCAAGGAAAATCAATTCTGGTGTGGATCCACTGTTGGATAAAAAAATAACGGTATCTCCATTCTGATGAATCCCAAGGTCTCCATGCACAGCTTCTGAAGGATGCAAAAACGCCGCCGGAGTTCCCGTACTGCTTAATGTCGCAGCTATTTTTTTTCCGACATGTCCAGATTTTCCTATTCCTGTAACAACAACCTTGTGGGCCGTCTGCATCAAAAGGTCTAAAGCCAGGGAAAATGATTTTTCATCCAGTCGGCTTGCAGCAAGCTCAAGTGCTTGTGACTCTTTGAGCATGACTCTTCTTGCCTCCAAAACATCTACTTGATTTCGGTTGTCGTCTAAATTCATTAACTTTTACAAATACCGAAATTTGGTAACTTTGTAAGGATTAAAATTTTTACATCTACCCTGCTTGGTTCTTATTGATTTAGTTTTTTGTTCCGCTAAAGTCAAAATGTGTTTCAAGTTACTTTCTCAGATCAAAGCTTGGGTGTCCTTAACTCCCTGTCTCAAATAGAACAACTAAACTTAATGGACAAACTGGGTTCGCTTTCCAGTGATATTATTAATGAAAACAATGGGTCCATTGGTAGGTTTATTCGACATGGAAAAGTTTTTCATAGGATTAGACTAGGAGAACTTAGAATTTACTTTGAACAGGCTGATATAGCCCTTCACTGTCACTACATACTTCCAAAAAACTCATTAAATGACTTTTTGTTTCGATGTAAAATGCCCTCATCCGAAACGGCGATTTTAGAAAACCATGGGAGTTTCTGGGAATACCTGGAGTCACTTTCCAAAAACCAATAGTTTTGTGAGCAATTTCTATTTTCTTTGTTAACGAATTAATTTTATTCATCTTTTTCTAGGATATTCTTTGTTATTCATGTTTTATGAACATTTTTTTTTCTCGTAAATTACTTTGTTTCAGTACTTTGTGTTTTTCTTAGAGTTTTTTTTGCCTATAATAAAGATAATTTGAATTAATTATAATTTAATCCTAATAATTAAATATTGTGAATTTTTTCTTCCTTCTTCAAAACCATACAAATGAAATTTAAAATTAACAGAGATCATTTTGGATCAGGGTTACAATTAATATCCAATGTAGTCGGAATGCGTAAAACAATGCCCATTTTACAGAATGTTCTCATTGAAGCTAACGACGGACAAGTATCTTTAACTACCACGAATTTAGATCTTGGGATGAAGTGTTCAGTAAAAGCTGATGTTGATGAGTCAGGATCAGTAACTCTTCCGGTCAGAGACTTGAGTAAAATAGTTCGAGAATTAGCCGATATGGAGGTAAGCGTTTCAGCAAGTGGTACCACCAAGGCAACCATTAGCACAAGAGGTTCAGTATTTAATATCATTGGTATGGACAGTAAAGAGTTTCCCCCTTTACCGACATTAACCGAAAGCAAAACATTTTCTATTTCACGACAAGAATTAAGGGAAATGCTTAAAAGTGTTTCTTATGCTCAATCTGTCAACGAAGAGAGATACATGCTAAAGGGGGTGTTTTTTCAAATTAATAACGAAGAACTCTCTTTAGTAGCAACTGACGGCCGAAGACTTGCAGTTTCAACAAAAAAGATGAAATTCTCAGAACAGGGTGAATTCATACTCCCCTCCATGACAGTTTCAGAAATAGAAAAAATTCCAGAACTTTCAGAAGAGGTTGAACTTTCATACACAGACAGACAGGTAGCTTTAAAAATAATTTTACCAAAAAGCAGTGGCGAAAATACAGGGTTCGTTGAATCAATCTATTTAGTCTCTAAGGTAGTCGAGGGAAAATATCCAAACTTTAAACAAGTCATTCCAAAGGATGACTTTAACCAAGCAGTTGTGGAACGAGAACTAATGCAGGAATGTGTTCATCGTGCAGCGTTAGTGTCTGATGAAAAAGTGACACTTAGATTGAAAAAGGATGAAATGGAAATATTCGGCCAAAGCACACTAGGCGATGCAAGTGAATCCATGAAAATATCTTACACCGGCGAAGATGCTGTTGTTTCATTTAACCCAAAGTTTCTACTTGATCCATTAAAATCAATTCTATCAGACAAAATAAATTTTGAATTTAGGGATGACATGAGCCCAGGAGTTTTCAAAGTATTTGAGGCAGATGGTTCTAGCCTTGATATTCTTTGTGTAGTAATGCCAATTCGCACAGATTAATTATAAAGTTTAATTTGGATACGAAAACAAATCACCCTCGAAATTTTTAAAGATAATTTCAGATTGATTCCACTCTTGTATATAATTGGGGTTAATTGGCACCTTCCCACCACCCTTAGGTGCGTCTATAACAAACTGGGGAATCGCATAACCAGTGGTTTTTCCCCTTAATTCACTTATGATCTGAATGCCCGTTTTAACCTTGGCTCGTAAATGTGAACTACCCTGAACTAGATCACATTGATAAAGGTAGTATGGCCTAACTTTCATCATTAAAAGTCGGTGTATCAGTTGTTGCATACAAGCGGTGTTATCATTTATTCCTTTGAGGAGAACTGATTGGTTTCCAAGTGGTATTCCGCTATTGACTAATTTTGCACAAGCATCCTTGAGTTCAATAGTACATTCAGCGGGGTGGTTGACATGAATACTCATCCAAAGATTAGGATGGCTTGAAAGTGCATCGAGCAAAGAATCATTAATTCTTTGAGGGAGAAAGATAGGAATTCTTGTGCCTATTCTAACAAATTCAACATGATTAATTTCCGAAAGACTTGTAAGAAGTTTTCGAAGCTTGTCATCAGAAAGTAATAAAGGATCTCCGCCGCTTAACAAAACATCACGAATGGATTTATTTTTACGAATATACTCCAAACCTGCAAAAAGAGAGGGACTAAAACCATAACCCTGGGCATTTGAAACCATCCGGCTTCGAGTACAATATCGACAATAAGAAGCACAGCGATCAGTGGTTAAAAATAAAACACGATCAGGATACCGATGAACTATACCAGGAACGGGCATCGTTTCTTCTTCCCCCACAGGATCAGTCATTTCCTCAGGGTGAACATAAGATTCGTCACCGAGTGGTACAACTTGCCTGCGAATTGGGCAATTGGGATTGTTCTTGTCAATGAGGTTAAAAAAATAAGGAGTTACCGAAACAGAAAGTTTGCCTACAGCAGCCTTGAAACCAGATATTTCATCCTGAGTGAGATTCAAATGCTGTTCAAAATCCGTGATGGTTGATAGCCGGTTACGCATTTGCCACTTCCAGTCAAACCACAAGGAATCATCTACATTGGTCCAGGGGCCTTTGCCTTTGTGCCAGTTATTTAAGTTATCCTGTGGAAACATAGAACAGGTACTAAAGGTTAAATCTTGTTGTTGCAAACATAGCTTTAGCCAATGTCTAATATAATTAACAAACTACCGACGAACAAAGTAAATAAGAAATAAAAAGTAATAAATCGTAACCTAAATACTCTGGGTGGAATCAAGAAATATAGCCAAAGAATTAAAAAAAAGATTACAAGGTGTAAAAAGTCAGGAAAATCAATAATTAACTTCTCCTTTAAGAAACTAATCTCTAATTCATAGAAAATTGTTATAAAATCAAATAATATTGAATATAAAAAGTCAATAGCAGTAAAAATAAAAACGGAGTCGAAATAATAGAATAAAATTATATTCATAATACTTAACAAAAATATTATTAATATAATTGGATTTATAAAAAAATTTACAAAAGGAGAAAAAAATGAAAGATAACCAAATTTGTCTAAAACAATAAAAAATGAACCGCATGATGCAGAAATACAAATCAAAAAATATGTAAAAATTCTTTTAGTAAAACAAAATCCATGATTTTCTGAATTATTTTCGTTTAAGGCGAAAAGGATAAACAAAACAATTGTAAAAGAAAGTTGTAAACTTATCGAATATAAAGAACCCATAAAAAGTAAAATAATTGCAAATACTATACAAAAAATATATATGGGTTTTGTTTTTATTTTACTTAACACCGAAAATTCGTAAGCAACAACCATTAAAAATGCACGAACTGTAGAATCGGGAAACCCGACAAGTATTCCATAACAAAAACATACTGATAAGCTTAAAAATATAGTTAAAGTATGGTTATTGAAAAATACACTAAAAAGCCTAGACAAAAGAAAAACAAAACCCATATGTAAGCCGCTAACAGCAAATAAATGGGCTGTTCCAGTTCGTCTGAAATTTTCTTTTTGGGCATTATTCAATACACTTGAATCACCTGTCACCATTGACCACGAAAAGCTATTACATTCATTCTCGAAAAATTCTTGTCTTCGAAAATTTTCACTGTTCAGCCTATGCGAAAATACAGTTTTATTGATAATAGAATAATTATTTATATAAATTAAACTATTTCTTTCATATAAATCTAATAATAAAAACTTTACTTCGTAAACTTTTTCTTTACGAAGTTTTATTTTCTTCGATAAATAAATTTTATCTCCCCTATCTAAGCATAAAAATTTATTCGATTTTAATAAAATTGCTCTCAAGAATAAATTATCATCTTTATTTTTGTTTAAATCATCAATGGTTATTAGAACAGTAAATTCTTTATTTAAATTATAATCTTTCCAATCCATGTACTTATTATTTTCAAAATTCTCTGCTAATACCAATGAAACAAATAAAGTACTACAAATAATCCATTTATATTTTCTTACATTAGATTCTTTATTTAATATTTTTAAACTTATAAAAATAAGATTTAAAAAAATTTGTATTGTGTCTAATATATGGTTATCTAGAGAATTTAATAGATTTATTGAAATTGAATTTATTAAAATAAAAAAAATTAATCGCTCCCTGTCTTGTAGACACATATCTTTTTACTCTACGCCTTTATAATTGTGTTTTACAATATTTTCTTAATGCTAGAACATAATGCTTTATGACAGACCATACATGAGACGCCTTCAGTTTAGGCCGACTGGTTCTTTTTGTGATTTAATCATACTGACATTAATAGGTTGCTTTTTAGTTCAGTCTATACTCGCCCTTCTTCTTGAGTCGGCATTCCTTGAAGAACTTCTCCAACTAAATATCAAAAATATCTTAGATGGCTATATTTGGACATTTCTCACTTATGGTTTTTTACACGAAGGGCCCATCCATTTACTATTCAACATTCTTGGATTACATTTCATAGGCAGACATGTTGAGAGTTCTTTTTACCAAGGAAATTTTCCTCTTTTCTGTTTTTGTTGTCTTTTCTTCGGTGGGTTATTTTGGTTACCCATCAATCAGTACAACCACTCACTGGTCGGGTTCTCTGCTGTAATACTTGGTTTATTAACCTACTACTGCCTGTTAAGGCCTAATCAACACATTAGCCTGCTTCTCTTTTTTGTATTACCCTTGAAATTGAAACCAAAATATTTGCTTCTCGGGACTTTAGGTATTGAAATTTACGGACTTTTATTTTCTGAGTTAAAAAATCTTGGTAATGTGGCCCACTCTGCTCACTTAGGTGGAATGACTTTTGGGGCTCTATATTATTATTTTTATCAATCCAATATGCGTTTTCCCATTAAGTTTACATTCAACTTCCCCCAAATTGATTCTCCGGGTAAAATTAAAAAAACTAATAATTCTAAAAGGAACTATCGAGTAAATTTCTCCACAAAATTCGACTTACAAGAAGAGGTCGATAGAATACTTGATAAAATCAATGAACATGGTTTCGGTTCACTTGATGAAAGCGAAAAAAGTTGCCTCGAAAAAGCCAAAAAAATTTTAGGAAAAAATTAGTTCTATGAGATGTTTCAATTCATTTTTTCACAAATGTAAATATATATACCTCAGCATGGCCATCTTGCTGGCGATCTCTTTCCATGTTGAGAGCAATAAAGTTTTTGCGAAAGATAAACTATTAGTGCCTACGGAGTTTATGAGCCATGAAACAAAATGGCTTTTGCAAGCACTTGAACAGGCCCATTTTGAAAGAGTTAATATTAATGATCTGAATGCAACTGTATTTATCGAGGAATTTTTGAATAATTTAGACAAAAGAAAACTCTTCTTTACAAAAGAAGATCTTGATACTTATCTATCTAGATACAGACAAACCCTGCTTACCTACCTAAAACAGGGCAATCTTTTTCCTGGGTTTGAGATATATCGAGAATACCAAGAAAAGTCCCTAAATCGAATAGCGAGGTCGATAGATTTATTGCAAGAAAAGCTCGACATAGAATCTCAACAAAGCGTTCCCATGCTTGATCCTGATAAAATATTATGGGCAGATTCAGTAAAAGAGCTAGACCAAAGGTGGACTAAACTAGTTACCCATGAATATATAAACGAAATAATATCACAAATTGATGAAAATTCTAGCATTGACGGGGTTTTAAAAACACTTGAGGAAAAAAAAGAAGAAGCTAAAAAGCGCCTCGAAAAAAAATATCAAAGATGGCGCAAAAATATTTTAGAATTTGAAGCAACTGACCTTCAGGAAATCTATTTGAGCACCATTACTCAGCAGTTCGATCCGCACACATCCTTTCTCAATATTAAAGAGAAAGAACGCTTTGACCAAACAATGCAAAATGAGTTTGTTGGTATTGGGGCAGTTCTTACTGATGAGGATGGTTTCTGCACAATAAAAGAACTCTTGCCCGGTGGACCAGCAGAAGCGTCTAGGGAGCTTGAGCCTGAAGATGTGATCCTTAAAGTTGCTCAGGGCGAAGAAGACTTTGTGGATGTAGTTGACATGAAATTATCAAAGATCGTAGAGCTTATTAAAGGTCCTAAAGATACTATAGTTAGACTGGAAATTCGACCCATCAAAGATTCTAGTTCTTCAAAAACAATTAAAATTATTAGGGACAGAATTAAACTTACAGCAAACCTAGCCTCCTCCACAATACACAAGATCCAGAGTGACGAGACAGACGGCAATTCACTGATTGGGGTTATCGAACTGCCCTCTTTTTATGGCTCAAATGAAAAGGGTAACAAGGCCACGGACGATGTGGAAGAACTTATAATTAATTTAAAAAAAGAAGGGATCGAAGGGCTGGTTTTAGATCTTAGGAGAAACGGAGGAGGTTACCTTAGTGAAGCGGTTAATTTAGCCGGTCTGTTTATTTCTCGAGGACCGGTAGTTCAGGTTAAGAGTACAGATGGTAAGATTCGAAAAAAGTTCGATTTTAACCCAAAACTCGCTTGGGATGGCCCCCTGATCATTTTAGTTTCGAGGTATAGTGCTTCTGCCTCTGAAATAGTGGCAGGAGCGTTAAAAAATCACCGTAGAGCAATTATTGTTGGTGATAAATCGACCCATGGAAAGGGAACTGTTCAATCTCTGCTACCGATGAGTAGCCCGTTTTATTCAAGTAGTTCTGAACCAAAGAAAAGTGCCGCAAAGATAACCATCCAAAAGTATTATTTACCATCAGGTGAAAGCACTCAGTTAAGTGGTGTTAAAAGTGATATAGTTATGGATTCAGCTAATGAGTTTCTTCCAATAGGAGAGGCGGATTTAAAAAATGCACTATCTTGGGATAAAATAAGTGCAGTCAACTTCAGAAGACCTGCATCAGAATTTAAATATAATGACACTACGATTGATTTATTGCGCGAGAAAAGCCAAAGCAGGCAGAGCAAAAATCCTGAGTTTATTTACATGAAAACGAATATAGAAATTTTTAAAGAAAAGAAAAACAGAGAAACCGCATCTCTTAATCTTAAAAAAAGAATTACAGAAAAATTGGAGGATGAAAACCAAACTAAAAAGTTGAAGCTTGAATATGAGTCCTTTTCAAAGATGACTTTTCCCCAAAAATATTTTAAACTCAATATTGTTGAAGATCAGGAAAGGCGTTCTCTAGCTGTGAGGGGAGAGTCTAAGGATGTAAATAATTCAAATCCTTTTGAGAAACCCGAAAGCATGGACATTCGCCTGCATGAAACTATTCGTATTATGAACGACTGGATTGTACTCTTGCAAGAAGAAGGTCTATCGAAAAATACAACTGAAGAAACAAAAAGAATTTAAATTATAATTTAATGGCTACAGAAAATCGTCTCCTCTGACTGTAGTCTCTCCATATTTTTACCTTGAACTCACCTGCCATTGCTGCGAAGGCAATGTCTGCATGATTGTTGCCAAACTCTAGGGCAAGAATACCTCCCGATTTAAGCTTTTTTGAGGCCAATTCAATAACCCGTAGAAAGTCCGAAGTCCCTTTGTTTTCTGAAACTAATGCATCATAAGGGTCGTGCAACTTAACTTCTTCTTCAGCAGAAACCCATTCATGCTGATCGAGGTACGGAGGATTCGATACCATTAAATCTACCTTAATGTTTGGTAATTCACCTTCATGCCAGTCAAATCCAAGCAACTCAATTCGACCATCCAGTTTACATTGAGTGATATTTTCTTTTGCTAAAGAAAGTGCCTTTGGGCATCTTTCCAACCCAAAGCCTCGAGCATTTGGAAGAAGATGGCAAAGAGCTATTATTATTGCACCACTACCTGTCCCAAGATCCATTATATTACCGTCAAAGGAAGGGGAAATGGTTTGGGTTAAAATTTCAACTAATTGTTCGGTTTCTTGTCTCGGAATCAGTGCCCTAGGATCGCAAATTAGCGAAACCCCTGCAAAATCGATAGTTTTTAGAAGATGTTGCAACGGAACGCGTTTACCGCGTGAAACCACTAGCTCTCTTATTTGATCCAATTTATCATCACTTAAAATTTCCCCGTAATTCAAATAAAGCTCCATTCTTGAACGATTTAAGACCTTTGAAACAATCCACTCTGCATCGCATTTAGACGATGGCACACCTCGGTTTGCCAGGAACTGAGATGACCTTTCTAAAACCCGATGAATGGAAATAGGGTTCTGGGGCATTATTTTAAAAGGATAATGAGTTAAGCTTATTTTTTTGGTCGAATTCCTGAAGAGCATCAATCAAATGATCTAGTTCACCCATTAAAGTATCAGCCAGTGCGTGACTTGTATAATTTATTCTATGATCAGTGATGCGGCTTTGGGGAAAATTATAGGTACGAATGCGTTCACTTCTGTCACCAGACCCAACCTGATCTTTTCTTTCCTTGGCATATTTGGCGTCTTCTTCGGCCTGTTTTGCCTTCAGTAGTCTAGCCCTTAACACGGTCATAGCCTTCTCTTTATTTTTTAATTGTGAGCGTTCGTCTGCACAGTATACCGAAATACCTGAAGGTTTGTGCAGGAGTTGTACTGCTGAGTCGGTTGTGTTTACTCCTTGTCCACCGGGACCGCTCGCCCGGCAAACATTAATTTCCAAGTCGTTAGAGTCTATCTTAATTTCAACTTCTCGGGCTTCCGGTAAAACCGCTACAGTAGCGGTAGATGTATGTATTCTGCCACCAGCTTCGGTAACTGGAACTCTTTGAACCCTGTGAACGCCGCTCTCAAATCGCATCTTAGACCAAGCATCCTCTCCCTTAAAGACAAAGACAATCTCCTTAAACCCTCCTGTTTCTGAGGGACTTTGTCCTAGACACTCAGATGCCCAGCCACAACTCTCACCATACTTACAATACATTCTATATAAGTCGGCCGCGAATAGAGAAGCCTCATCACCACCTGCACCAGCTCTAATTTCAATGATTGTATTTCTTCCCGAATCAGGATCTTCAGGAAGCATTGCGAGTAGAAGCTCCTCCCTAACAGCAAAAAACTGCTTTTCTGCAGAATCGAGTTCTTCCGCCGCTGTTTCACCAAGTTCAGGATCCTCGATCAATTCCTTTAACTGATTTAACTCATTTAAGCATTCGGATGCTTTATCATAAAAACCAAGAATGGCTCGAATATGATTATGTTCGCGAGACAAGCTTTTGGCTTTTTCTGCATCCTTAAAAATATCTGGGTCAGATAATTCTAACTCTATGGTATTGTAGCGTTGCCGAAAGGGGTCCACCTTTGGTAAATTTTCCATACTTCAGAACATACAGAGTTTCTTCTCTCAAAAAAATATTAATTTGAAAACCGCCCATAATAAAAGTCAGGTGCACGGTCAAAATATTATGGCCTGCGTGTGGGACTTTGACAAAACTCTTATACCTGGCTACATGCAAACTCCTCTTTTTCGCCATTTTGGAATAAATGAAGGCATCTTTTGGGAGGAAGTAAATCGCTTGCCGGCGATATACAAAGAAAGAGGACTTCGGGTTTCCGCAGAAACTATTTATTTAAACCATTTGTTAAGTTATGTTAAGAATGGGCCACTTCGAGGACTGACGAACCAAAAGCTATTAGACATGGGGTCGGAATTAGAATTTTGCCCTGGATTACCTGAATTCTTCTCTGAACTTCAGGGAATATCAAGTGAAGAGGAGTTTAAGGGTCAGGACTTCAAGATTGAGCACTACATTATAAGCACTGGACTTGCTCAGATGATAAGAGGTAGCAAAATATTCCCATATATAGAAGATGTTTTCGCCTGTGAGTTTATCGAATCTGCCCTTCCTCCTAATTTTTTAAGTCAAAGCGAACTTTACCTACCACTAGACCCAGAAATATCACAAGTTGGAATGACGGTTGATAATACCATCAAGACAAGGTTCATCTTTGAAATTAATAAAGGTTGCAATAAAAACCCTTCTATTGAGGTAAACTCAGCTATAGAGCATGAAGATAGGCGAATTCCTATAAACCAAATAATTTATGTAGCAGATGGTCCAAGCGATGTGCCGGTCTTTGCAGTTGTTAAACAGATGGGGGGCAAAACTTACGCCGTGTATGATCCCAATAATGAAAATGAGTTTGCTCAAACCTGTGAATTAGTTGAGGGTTCAAGGGTTCACAACAATGGTCCAGCCGATTATTCAACTGGGTCTACAACGAACATTTGGATGAAGCAAAAGGTTCGCGAAATCCTACGAAAAATGCTAAGAATAAAAGCTAACGAACTTGAGAGAAGAACCAAAACTGCTCCCCGCCACATACCTCCGGCGATCAACAGTTGGGAGTCGAAGGATTTCAAGCAGGAGACTTTTTGGTAATGAGCAAATGGGTCAGAAACTCGCTTCTTGGGCTCGAAGATTTATCAGAGTTTGAAATAATGAAAATTATTGAAACTGCAGAATCATTTGCCCTCCAAGAACCCAAGCAATCATCCGAAAAAAGTCTTCTAAGTGGTTATCGCATCATCAATCTTTTTATGGAGCCAAGCACTAGAACTCGTGTGGCTTTCGAAATTGCAGCTAAATCACTTGGGGCAGATGTTATTTCGATTTCTGGCGAAGCAAGTAGCCTTACCAAAGGAGAAAGCCTCAAAGATACGGCACTTAATGTCAAGGCTCTTGGAGCGGATGCAATCGTAATAAGGCATTCTTCCCCAGGGTCGCCTTTGCTGCTCTCTAGAATAGTTGACTTGCCTATTATTAATGCGGGAGATGGTGCACATGAACACCCCAGCCAAGGACTTCTCGATATTTTTACCTTAAGGCAAAAACTTGGAGAGATAAAAGGTAAAAGAATTACCATACTTGGTGACATTCTATTCAGTCGTGTTGCGAGGTCTAATCTCTTTGGATTAACAACGCTTGGGGCAAAGGTAACTTTGGCAGGACCATCAACATTAGTTCCAAAAGAATTTTCACAAATGGGTGCAAGGGTAACCCACAATCTGGAAGAAGCACTTGTGGATGCTGATGCGGTGATGCTTCTACGCATTCAACACGAAAGGCAAAGCGCAAAACACTTTCCATCATTGTCAGAGTATTCAAAAATGTTTGGATTGAACAATAGAGTGCTTAATTACATGAAAAAAGAAGCGGTTGTTTTACACCCAGGTCCACTTAATAGAGGTGTAGAAATTGAGTCAGAATTAGCTGATTCCAATAGAGCCTTAATTTTAAACCAAGTCAAAAACGGCATCGCTGTAAGAATGGCGATCTTGTACTTATGCACTCGGTCCAATAATTTATCTTGATCAATGAAAGAGAGCCTAATCAATGTAAACCTTATAGGGGCTAGACTCTTAGATCCGCTACAATCCATTGATAAGGTCTCTAATTTATACATTAGAAGTGGTAAAATGTACCTCGATCCCCCAGATGAAAAAACCGATTCTGATGTAAAAGATATTCTATTAAAAGATCACATTATAATTCCAGGTGCTTTTGACATGCGAGTGCACTCACGAATACCAGACCCGGAATCCTGCGAAACATTTGAAAGCTTAAGTAGAGCAGCGTCGCGTGGAGGCTTTACTGGAATTTTAACAATGCCTGATACATCGCCTTGTTGTGACAACGCTGGCACCATTACTTACATACAGGATAGAATAAAACAACATTCCTCTATTCCAATATGGGTATCTGGGGCGCTTACAAAGGGAAGAGAGGGACATGTGATGGCTCCGCTAGGCTCTTTGAAGGAAGCTGGCATTGTTGCTGCAACAGACTGCCCTCGACCATCAGTGAATAGCCAGATTTTCTTAAATACAGTGCAGTATGCTAAGATGTTTGATTTACCTGTTATAGAATTTCCACAGGATTTTCAATTAAGCCATGAAGGCAATGCACATGAAAGCCCATTAAGTTTAAAAATGGGGATTGGCGGTTATCCAAGAGTTGCCGAAGAGATTGCTGTTCAAAGAGCTATTGCGGTCGCAAAGTTATTAGAAGTAAATATTCATTTAAGCTCAATTTCTTCGGCGGGGTCAGTTGCTGCTTTAAGACATGCTAAAGAAGATGGAATAAAAATAACAGCTGATGTTACAGCAACGCACCTTCTTCTTAATGAAAATGCGATACAATATTATGATACAAATGCAAAACTAAGTCCGCCACTGCGTGAGGAAGAAGACAGAATTCAACTTATACAAGGGGTTCTTGATGGATCAATTGATGCCATTACATCCGCTCATTTGCCCCACCCCTCGCATTTAAAACAAATTGAATTTGATAAATCTCCACCCGGTGCAATCGGGTTAGAAACCAGTATTTCAGCAAGTATTGAAGGGCTTACAACATTGTGTAAAGATCCGTACCCCGCCCTTGTTAACGCTTTTTGCTATGCACCGCGCAGAGCCTTGAAACTTAATCAGCACAGTATCCAAAATAATGAACTTGCAAACCTAACAGTAATCAATGGATCCTGTAAATGGAAATATAATGTCGATATAGATAATAGTAATGCTAGTAACTCTCCCTTAAATAACCATACTTTTAACACCAATGTTGTTTATACAGTGGCAAATGGTAGAGTTGTTTATTGTAGTATTTAAAATATAAAACATTGCACATCTATTTTAGGAGTCATTAAAAGTGACCAGTCATTTTAGGTTGTTAATAGTTCTATTTACAGGAATTTCCTTTTTTTTGATCGGGTTAGAGATTTTATTTTTCGTCTGGGTATTGTTTGATTATTTTAATACGAAAAACGCTTACACAATTAACCTTAGACCAAAAAATAAATTAGCAGGTATATATGCTTTCGTTATTTTTTTGCCATTGATAATTATCGTAGGAATAATAGGAGAATATTTTTTAGGAGAATTTGAGAAACAGAATAGTGTAAATCAATTAAAAAAACATTCAGATTTAGCATTTAGTTTCATTTTCTCAGTGTTAATTTTATCTCCAATTGCTGAAGAATTTTATTTTCGTAAGATACTTTTACATGAAATTTCAATTTTTTATGGGCCCTTTATTTCAGTTTTAGCAACTGCACTGCTATTTTCTGTAGTACATTTTAATATTTATGCTTTTCCTATATTATTCGTATTAGGACTATCTTTAGGTGTAGTGAAAATGTTTTCTATAAATATATTCAATTCAATATTATGTCATTTTTGCTTTAATCTTTTTATGCTGTATCAAATAATTTACTAAATATGAAATTTTTTGTTCAGAATCTCAGTGAGTTGGTTCTTGTCGCTAATTACATCAAAACACAGTATTTTAACGAGTCAGTTCATATTTTTATCAATGGTATCATAGGAGCTGGAAAAACCTCTTTAGCATCCTTACTCGTTGATAATTTTAATCATGTAGACCTTACTAGCTCATCTTACAGTTTGATAAATATTTATGATGGCAGTCCTCTTATTGTTCATTGTGACTTCTACAGAACCCAATGGAGTCACGAGTTTTATGATATTGAGATTCAGCCAATAATTAATGGCCATCATTTACTTTTTTTTGAATGGGTCACACCTCATGTTTTAGAAAATTCTATTAGGGCCTTATCTGTGGAAATTGATGTTAATTCTTCGGGTACTCGCAGTATCGAAGTTCTATCATTGAATTAGCTCATTAACTCTCTTCTCGTGCTTGCAACGACAATTATATTCTGCTAAATGTATTTCCCTATGCTCAGGTGGCGGAATTGGTAGACGCGCTAGACTAAGGATCTAGTGCCGAAAGGCGTGGGGGTTCGAGTCCCCCCTTGAGCACCAATTATTACTTCGTTTTGTCAAAAGTTTTGTGCTTAATCCTTAAGCCACTTTTGTATTCATCTTTGAATGTTTTGTTTCCCAGATAGTCAAAACCTTCGAAAAGACCATGCCGTTTGTTATCTTTCCAATGTTCAAGTAATTGAACTTGGAATTCACCTCCTCGAATTCTGTAGGTTTTAACGATCCATTTATTTGCATCCCCTGAACCTATATTTCTAGTGCCAAATTTTGCTACTGCATCATCTTTTACTTTTGCCCACAAGGAGGGTAGCAGCTCGCCACTTTTTGATTTTGTTGGCTTATAATCATCAGGGTCTAGTGGGTCCTGAAACCAAAAGATATGAGTGCCATGCTTTTCTCCTTTATTATATTCTTTGGAAAAAACCGGGATACCTTGCGTAGTATATTTCAATACATTTCCGTGATATTTTCCCATAAGAAAAGGTGTTTCGAGTATAATCTGACCAGAGGGTAATATGGATTCAGCGACCCCGCTAAAGGGTTCTGATTCGTCCTTAACGAACGCAAGAGGTTCGTGATACCACATAGAAGGCCTCAAAATAGGTAAGGATTTAATTTTTCCTTTCTCTACAATAGGATTTCCCAGGGAAAAATTTTCTGCATGGATGCCAACAGCAATTGCTTTTACTGAATCTGAATAACCATAACCACCATCTACTATAACGAAGCTAACGATTTCACCGTCGCTATTTAATTCAGGCAAAGCCTGTGCACCTTTCCCTTTCCAAAACAAGTGGTTGTCGACAAATAGAATTTTGTTAGGCTGCTTCCATTCGATATTGGATTGCTTTACTCGTCTTGTTTTATAGGCACTAAAGGGGAGAGATGGACGATCTCGCGTCAATGATTGCCACTGAAGGAATAATTTTGAAGTGCTTCCATCAAATGCGATGAAAAAAGAGAAAAGAAAAGTAGCCAATAATACCGCTGACAACACCAAAAAAAACTTTTTCATTTAGCTGATGTAGTGAAAATAAGCATGGGAATGATTTGTAAACTAAAATAAAATTTACCAGCCTTTTGCAAGAGGTATTCTTTTTGCGAGAGAAGATGGCCAAAATGGACCACTGTAGACCATGGAAGAGTAAATTTGCAAAAGACTTGCTCCAGCGTCTAGTTTTGCTTGAGCACTATAAGTATCATGAACACCACCTGACCCAATAATCGTTAATTTTCCTTCCGTGAGTCGGTTAATAAATTTTATTATGTTTGTAGATTTTTTTTCAATTGGTTGTCCACTGATGCCACCATTAGGGATTTTACGATTTTTCCATTCAGTGGGTGGTTTAATCGAAGTATTACAGGCAATTATTCCATCAAAGCCATAATCAACAACAAGTCCAACAACTTTTTCGATCAAAGAAAAGGATTCGTCAGGTGAAATTTTTACTAGGCATGGCGGACTTGGGATGTTGGGTTCAGGATTTCGAGAAGTTCTAATATTTTTAAAACCCCTCAAGAGAGGATCTAAATAGTCGGCACTTTGTAATCTCCTTAAGTCCGGAGTGTTGGGTGAACTTACATTGATCGTAATATAATCAGCAACATTTACCACGGCTTGATATCCAGCGATGTAGTCGTTGAGAGCCTCTTCTAACGGAGTTCCTTTTCCTTTACCTATATTAATGCCCAATGGAACCTTGCGCGAATTTTTAGGATATGTGTTTTCAATACGATCTACTAAGGCATGAACCCCTTCGTTGTTAAATCCCATGCGATTTACCAGAGCACCATATTCCGGAAGTCGAAAAAGCCTTGGCTTATCATTGCCTGATTGAGCAAGGGGAGTCACAGTACCGACCTCAATATGTCCAAATCCAAGTGCTTCAGATATCTTCGGAAACTTTCCATCCTTATCCAATCCCGCGGCCTGTCCAACCCGATTAGGGAATTGCAACCCCATACATTTAACTCCTGATTGAACATTTTGAGTGCTCAGGCCTGTGCAAATGCGCAGAGAGTTACATATTAACCTCGACCTTGATGCAATTTCCATCAGCCTAACGCTTTTTTCGTGGGCTACTTCAGGATCAAAGCGAAAAAGAATAGGTCGGAGTAGTTTTTGATAAATTGGGATCATAATTTGCGAAGATGCCTTTAAAAGCAAAAAAATTGGGAAAAATTAACACAATAGATTGACATACAAAAAAAAGATGGCTTATGGCAAACCAATGAAAAAAACAAGTCCGAGCTTAGATTGGTGTGTTGTGCGTTGTGACGCACAAAAAAAATGGTGGGTAGATTCGATTAGCGATACTGAAAATTGGGATATTGACGACTTAGGCATTATCGACCCCAAACAATTTCTCTATATTAGCGAATTATTGGATTCGATGACAGAATTTGGTCTTCAATCTCAGATGGTAGACGAGGCCTTTTTTACCTTTGAAATTTCCGAGGAATTAAAAGAGGAGAAAGTCAAACTTGTTAGAGTAAGGGACTCACTTTTGAAAGCAGAAGATATGCTCTTTGCACTTCCCGATGTGCTCGACGAGGATAAAGGACCATATGCCGATTTTCTTAATCATGTATCAATGATTAGAGTTTCTATGCTCAATGAATTGATTGAATTTTCTGAACCTTACACAATGGAAGAAATGGAAGAGGTTTTATCCGAGAAACTCAATAACGACTTTCTTGAAGGAAGAAGGAGTCACTTCAGTGATGAATTAACAGCTATCTTAGAATTTGTGCCAGATGGCTTTGAGATTGACGCGGATTTGGATGAAGATGACTCAGGTGATGAGGATAAAGGTGAAGACTACTCTGATTTGGATAGTCACCTAATTGATGTCTCTGATAAGGATGAAAAACTACTTCCCGACGAAGATTTAAAATGGGATGAAGAAGACGAGAAAGAGGAGGAGGCTACTCCTTACGAAGGCGGGGCTCCAGACGAACAGTAATTTAACTTGAGAACTATTTTTTCAAAAGCTCAACAACTCTTTCCGCAAAGTATGTTAGTATTAGGTCTGCACCTGCCCGCTTGATAGAAATCAATGATTCCAAGGCACATGAATCTTTGTCTAACCACCCTAGTTTTGAGGCTGCGCAAACTCTAGAATATTCTCCTGAGACCTGATAAGCAGCAATGGGAAGTGATAAATTTTGTTTAGCCCAGTGAATGATATCAAGATATGGCTCAGCTGGCTTAACCATTAAAATATCAGCCCCTTCCTCAAGATCGAGCACTAACTCTCTCCTCGCCTCTCTTGCATTACCAGGACATAATTGGTAAGAGCTTTTATCGATGCACATTTTGTCCTTAGATGAGCCAATGGCTTCCCGGAAAGGACCATAATATGAGGAACAGAATTTTGCGGAATAGGCCATTATAGAGACCTGATGAAACGAATTTTGATCAAGTGCTTGTCGGATTGCCCCAACCCTTCCATCCATCATGTCTGATGGAGCAACCCAATCATAGCCAGCCTTGGCACACAGAACTGAGGCTTTTGTAAGCATTTCTACGGTTAAATCATTATCGATATCACCATCTTTTCCAATTATACCATCTTGACCATGTGATGTGTATGGATCAAGTGCTAGGTCTGCGATTAAAATAAAATCTCGAGTTAACTCGCTCAAAATAGAGGCAGCCTCGTACATGAGAGAAGTTGTGTTGAGAATCTCTAAGCCCTCAGAGTCTTTTAAATCAGATGAAATTTTTGGAAAAAGTGCAAATCCTCTGATGCCGCTATCTACCCAAAAAGCGATTTGTGACTTAAGCCTTTCCAGCGGCCAACGAAAAATTCCCGGCATTGACTCAATTTCTTCCACATCAGTGCCAGAATGAATAAAAACGGGGAGTATAAAATCAGCAGTATGTAGGTGCGTTTCTTCTATCAATGATAAAACAGCAGAATTTTTACGGAGTCTGCGCGGACGAGATTTGAACTCAAAGGTCATTTCTTTAGTGAGGTTATGTTCGACAACCAAGAGTGAATTATGAATGATTTAACGAAAATGACCCTTTCGCAAACCTAAATTCTGAGATTCAATTAATCGCACAATGGATTTTAACACCGAAGCGGAAATATGGTTAGCCTTAATTTTGCTAATTGCCGCCATGGTATCCTACATTTGGGAAAAGGTTCGGATGGAAATAACTTCTATTTCCTTGCTTCTTGGGATCATGGTAATTTCTTCATTTAGCCTACCCAATTGGCCAAGTTTTCCGGAAATAATGAAAGTTTTCGCAAGTGAGGCACCAGTTACTATTATTGCTATGTTTATGGTCAGTGCTGCACTAACTCGGCACCGCCTAATAGAGGGACTTTCGAAATATTTGGAGAGCTTTACCAAATGGGGCTACAAACCCTTTATGTTGTTAATGCTCCTCGCAATCGCTTTTTTTTCTGCGTTTGTGAACAATACTCCCGTGGTGGTAATTTTATTACCAGTAGCGATTAGCCTCTCCGAACCACTGGGCGTTTCGTCTTCCAAGATGCTAATACCAATTTCCTATGCGTCAATATTTGGCGGGTGTTGCACCCTATTGGGTACCAGTACAAATATTTTAGCAAGTGGTATAATGTCTGAATCGGCCCTTTATCCCCAGATGTCCGCCTTGGGCATGTTTGAATTGGCGAAGATTGGGCTACCTTTATTGTTAGGCGGAGTCTTATTTTTGGTCATATTCGGTCAAAAACTGCTGCCAGAAAGGGAGGCACTCAGCAGCATCATATCGTCCATAGAAAGAAAAGAGTATCTAACTGAGGCTATTATCCCTAAGAACTCTTCCCTGCTAGGATGCCGATTGGAAGAATCCTCACTATCTTCATTATCGGGAGTGCGATTGCTAGATGTAGTAAGAAAAGGCAAGAGTTTGGCATCCGCGATGAATTCCCTAGAGTTTCAATTGGGAGACAGGCTTATATTAACCTGTAAGCCTCACGGCCTTTTGCATGCCAGAGAAGAAGCTGGCATCGAGTTCTTTAATTCTCTTTCAATTGAGGCAGATAGTGTATCCATAGAAAAGGCATTAATGGTGGAGGGCATGATAAGTCCGTCATCAGCCTTCATAGGCAAGAAACTCATCGATGCCAATTTTCGCACGAATTACAATCTTGCGGTAGTGGCTGTTCATAGA
>Ga0181585_10000453_pt1 | contig 34091 bp, 32 predicted proteins | sample 071ome_29_FD_132469 | JGI IMG/M metagenome (GOLD analysis project Ga0181585, IMG submission 132469) | Coastal salt marsh microbial communities from the Groves Creek Marsh, Skidaway Island, Georgia - 071407BT metaG (megahit assembly) | ecosystem: Environmental > Aquatic > Marine > Intertidal...
GCCCAGATGCGTCATGTCATCAGCATGTCGGCCAGCCTCGGCCTGTCCACCTCCCGTCGCACGATGCTGGAAGGTGGCACCGTGCGAAACATCTATGCAGGCGTATCCGGTCAGATGGGTGTTCTGGTCGGCGACATGATTTCAGCTGGCTTCACAGGTGATGTTAACGGCGTCTCGCAGGTGTTCGGACATGTCGTCTCTGACGTGTTTGACGAAGTCGCTTTTGCAAAGGACCTCGGCACCCGCTGGGAAGTCAGCCGCAATTATTTCAAGATGCATTCTTGCTGCCGCTTCAATCATGCCGCGCTTGACGCTCTGGCGATCATGCAGGAAACCCATGGAACGCTTGATCACACAGCCATCGAGAGCATTCTTGTTGAAACTTACTCATTGGCTGTAGAGCTTGATGATCCGGCCCCGCAAAATGTGCTTGCCGGCAAGTTTTCCGTGCCCTTCGCGATGGCCACCGCCTTGGTGAACGGGTCGACCGGCGTTGACAGTTTCACCATGCCGAATGTCATCAACCCGATGATCCTCGATCTGGCAAAGCGGGTGACGCTCGTCGAGGACCCGGCGATGACGGCCTGCCTTCCTGACAAACGCCCGGCGCGGGTCACTGTCAGCCTGCAATCCGGAGACAGGTTGCAGGCCTCCACCGAGACAAACCGTGGTGACTGGTCCGCGCCCCACCCGCTGACAGAGATCCACGACAAATATATGTCCCTGACAACGCGGCTGTGGCGCGAAGATGACGCTTCCCGGATATGGGATATGGTCCGCGATCTTGACAAGGCCGGGTCTGTTGATGCCTTGCTTTCGGCCATGGCAAAGGCGCCACGGGGCGATCAATGATATGTGCATTCAAAAATTGTAAGGGAATCGGGTGATGCGAGAAATCGTCATAGGTGGTGCCCAGATGGGACCAATCCAGCGCACGGACACCCGCGAGCATGTGGTGTCACGGATGCTCGCCCTGCTGGACGAAGCCAAAAGTGCGGGATGCAACCTTGTTGTTTTTCCTGAACTTTGTCTGACTACCTTTTTCCCGCGATGGTATATTGAGGATCAGGCGGAAGTGGATAGCTGGTTTGAGGCCGACATGCCGAATATGGCCACAAACGCGCTATTTGAGCGGGCGCGTGATTATGGCATCGCGATATCTCTCGGCTATGCCGAACTAACGCCGGCTGGGCAACATTTCAACACGCAGATCCTGACCGATACCGAGGCCCGAATTGTTGGAAAATACCGCAAGATCCATCTTCCCGGTCATGATGAATTCGATCCTGACCGCAGCTTCCAGCATCTCGAGAAGCGCTATTTCCAACCAGGCGATCTGGGTTTTCCCGTGTTCCGCAACATGGATGCCTGGATGGGCATGCTGATCTGCAATGACCGACGCTGGCCAGAAGCCTATCGGGAGATGGGTCTGCAGGGCGTCGAACTGACCATGCTTGGCTACAACACACCGTCCGGCAATTCGCAGAATGCCGATGAAAGCGCCGAGCTTCGCGCCTTCCATTCCGATCTGTCGGTGCAGGCCGGTGCCTATCAGAATTCCACCTGGGTCGTGGCGGTTGCCAAGGCGGGCGACGAGGATGGCCACCCGCTGAATGGCGGCAGCGTCATCGTATCACCTGACGGGGTGATCATGCAGAAAGCCGAAACCCTTGGTGATGAACTTCTTGTGCATAATTGTGATATGGACGCGACAACATTCGGCAAGACAACGGTGTTTGATTTCAAACGCCACCGCAGGATCGAACATTATGGCCGGATTGGATCGCAAACCGGTGTGATCTACCCTGATGGTACGAAGGGATGATGATGCGACATGACCTGGCAATCCGCGGCGGCCTGATCGCCACCGCAACCGAGAGCTTTCAGGCTGATATCGGCATCCGCGATGGTCGAATCGTCACCATTGCCGAGGACATCACCGACGCAGATGACGTGATTGATGCAAAAGCAAGGATCGTAATGCCCGGCGGCATCGAGGCGCATTGTCATATCGCGCAGGAAAGCGGTATGGGGGTCATGACATCCGATGATTATGAGTCCGGATCGATATCCGCGGCCTTTGGTGGCAATTCCTGCTTTGTACCCTTCGCCGCGCAGAAAACCGGGCAGAGCCTTGCCGACACCATCCGCACCTATGATGAGCGCGCGGTGCCGAAATCAGTTCTGGACTGGTCCTATCATCTGATTCTGACCGACCCCACGCCTGCGGTTCTGGAAGAGCTTCCCGATGTGTTTGCCAGGGGCATTACGTCATTCAAGGTCTTCATGACCTATGCCACCCGAGTATCGGACGCGCAGTTTCTGGATATTCTCTCGGTAGCCGGACGGCATGGCGGGTTGACGATGGTGCATGCCGAGAATCACGACATGCTGGACTGGATGGGACGCCGGCTTGTCGAGGGAGGCAATCTTGCCCCGCGCTATCATGCGCCATCACGCCCGGCACTGGCAGAAGAAGAAGCCATCAACCGGGCGGTTTCACTGGCAAGACTGGCACAGGCGCCCCTGTTCATTGTTCATGTGTCGACGCCGGGGGGCGCGGAAATCGTCGCCAAAGCGCGCGCCAATGGAGGTCAGGTATGGGCCGAGACGTGTCCGCAATATCTGTTTCTGACGCGCGAGGATCTGGACAAACCCGGGATGGAAGGTGCGAAATTCATCTGCTCGCCGCCACTTCGTGATACGGGCACCCAGGCAGAACTCTGGCGGCATGTACAGGCCGGAACCTTGTCATTGGTCTCCTCGGATCACGCTCCTTATCGCTATGATGACACAGGCAAGTTCAATGCCGGCCGCGATATCAATTTCCGGCAGATCGCCAATGGCATGCCAGGCATAGAAATGAGATTGCCATTGTTATTTTCGGAAGGCGTGGTGAAGGGTCGAATCAGTCTTCACGATTTTGTTGCCCTGTCATCGACGAATGCCGCCCGCATCTATGGCATGCTGCCGACCAAGGGAACACTTGCCATTGGCGCTGATGCCGATATCGCCATATGGGACCCGAACGAGACCCGGATCGCCGGTGAGATGCATGACGCCATGGATTACAACCCCTTTGCCGGCATGGAGATCACCGGCTGGCCAAAAACTGTCCTCGGGCGAGGCAAACGGATCGTGGAAAACGGCGAATTGCTGGCGAAACCCGGGGCCGGACAGTTCGTCAAACGCGCGCCGATTGATCTGACAGGCAAAGGCGGGCAGCCGGTGGTTGAACTCAATCCGATACATAATTTCAACGCAAAGCTGTAGCAGCCTGCACCACGCAGCGAAGTCCCTGCCTGGTCACTTCACGCGGTACTGGTCTTCGAGCCTGTCATAGCTGTCCTTGTCGACGAGCCGCTGCCTTTCATCAAAATCAGCCAGCCTGTCCATGACGTCCGTGATATCACCGTCGGCCTTCAGGGTGCCGAGAACCTCGCTCATCGCGCGCATCGCCGCCTGGAGCGGCGTGTTGGCGTAAAGCACGAGGGAAAAGCCAAGTTCGGCAAGACGTGATTGTGGTGTCAGCGGTGTCTTGCCGCCAACAACCATATTGGCGACCTGCGGAACAGCCAGTCGGCTTGTGATCATCCGCATTTCATCCTCCGAGCGCGGCGCTTCGACAAATGTCATGTCGGCCCCGGCCTCGATAAACGCCTCTGCCCGGTCAATCGCAGCGTCGATCCCGTCGATGGCGCGGGCGTCGGTGCGGGCGATGATCATCATATTCGCATCCTCACGGGCATCTGTCGCTGCTTTGACTTTGGAAACAGCTTCTTCAACTGGAATAACAGCCTTGCCAGAGAAGTGACCGCATTTCTTTGGAAAAACCTGATCCTCAATTTGCATCGCAAAGGCACCGGCACGTTCAATCAACCGCACGGTACGCTGCGTGTTGATAGCGTTGCCAAAGCCGGTGTCGATATCGACCACCAGCGGCAGGTGGCAGATTTCGGCAATGGTGGAGACGGTGCCAGCAAGTTCGGTCAGGGTCACCAACCCGATATCAGGCGCACCAAGAAGGGTGTTCGCAATGCCGGCACCGGTGACATAGACAGCATCGAACTGCTGATCAGCGATCACCCTCGCGGTCAACGCATTCCCTGCGCCGGGAACAATCATGGCCTTGCGCAAATCCATCTGGTCTCGAAATTTGCGACGCCGAATGGCAAGGGTTTCCATCAGAACTATGCCTCCTGTAAAGATCTGCATTTGTCGGCCGTGATACCGGGCACTGTCAATCAATTACGGTGTGTCTGCATAATATCCTATATCCTCCCGATCCGGCCTCCCGATCCGGCCCCAATTTACAAAGCCGTTATGACGGTAATGGGTTGATCTGCTGCTGGCCAAGGGTCCATGCTTGTCGTCTCATTCAGGGAGTTCAGGTATGTCTTTTCAAGCGGATCTTGCCCTTCGGGGCGGAGTTGCCTTCCTGCCGGGTGCCGGTCTCCGGGAATGCGATGTTCTGATCAGGGATGGCCGGATCGGTGCCATCGCCGAAAGTGGGGCTGGCGACGCCTGTGAAGACATCAATGTCACCGGCCTGACAATTCTGCCGGGGGCGGTGGATGCGCATATCCATCTTGGTCATGGCATGGATATCGCCCGCCCCCGACAGCCCGGCGACGCAGCCAGTGAAACCGCTGCGGCGGCCATTGGCGGTGTGACGACATTCATTTCCTATGTGATGAGCTCCGATCCATATCTACCTGTTTTTGATGACCTTTGTCAGATAACCGAGACGGGCGCGCGGATTGATTTCGGCTTTCATTTCGTCATCGCGACAGAGGAGCATCTTGCCGAACTTCCCGAATTGATCCGTCGCGGCGCTCCCAGCGCCAAACTGTTCATGAATATCCGCGGCAATGAGGGTGCCCGCCTTGGCCTTCCCGGTACCGATGACGGCTTCATGTTCCGGATGCTCGAGGTGCTTGCCGCCAATAACGGACTGCTTTGCCCGCACCCGGAGAATATCGAGGTTGCGTGGGTTCTTCGTGACCGCGTGACCGCAGCCGATCCCGATGGCAGGGACGGACTTGCGGCATGGAACGCGACGCGCCCACCCTTTGTCGAGGCGGACGCCCTGTCACGCGCTACCTATTTCGCGCGCATCACCAATGCCCCGGTGCATGCCGTCCACACCTCCTCGGGTGAGGCGCTTGACGCCGCCCTTCGGCAAAGGCAAGCCGGATCCGATGTCTGTATCGAAACCTGCCTTCATTATCTGACTCACGATACGACCAGTCCGATTGGTGAAATCGGCAAGGTCAACCCGCCGCTTCGCCCGCCCGAGGACAGGGAGGCGCTGTGGAGCGGCATCGCACGTGGAGATATCGACACCATTGCAACCGACCATATTCACCGACCAATCTCGTGCAAGGATGGCGGCATCTGGAAGGCCCAGCCCGGCTTTCCGGGGCTCGATGCCTTTCTGCCAGTCCTGCTGACATATGGACATCATCAGCGTGGCCTGCCGCTGGACAGGCTGGTACCTCTGGTGACCGAAAGCCCGGCCGCGCGCATGGGACTGGCCGGCAAGGGTGCGTTACGTCCCGGGGCCGACGCCGACCTTGCCATCATCGATCTGAATGCAAAATGGGTTGTCGGCAAGGACAATCTTGGCACCGATGCCGGTTATTCCATCTATGAGGGTGAGACAATGCAGGCCAGTGTCATTCACACATTGTCGCGCGGCAGGTTCGTGTTGCGCGATGGAGCGCTACAGGACGACGCTGTCGGCAGTGGAAAATACATTGCCCGCTCCCTGGAATAGACATCCTGTAAATCAGGTCAAGCTGCCATATGCCGGCATCGCGCCGCGTATAGACGCCCGCCAAAACGCGCTTCGCCGCGCAGAATGGCAGCGTCACCCGTGGCTTCGGCACCAATGCCGATATCCTCCTCGATCTCGAACCGGTCAGACAACCACGCCGCGACCACCTTTGCCGAGCAAGGGGTGAAAGGCCCCTGGTTTGGCACCTGTGCCCGAGATTCCGTTGTTCGCCACAGATCGCCATAGGCGGAATCGAGATTGCGCACACTGACGAGGAGATGCCCGCCGGGCCTCAGTACGCGGTTCACCTCATCCAGCACCGCCTGCGGGTTCGGCATATGTTCAATCACCTGGGGAAGCACCACCAGATCAAGCGTCGATGTCTCGTAGGGCAATCTGCCATTTTGCATCAACTCGAATGTCACCCGGCCGGGCACGGAACCTTCCTGATGCAACCGTTCCTTGATGAAGCTGATATTATTGTCGGACAATTCTGCGACCGAAAGGCATGCCCCGTCGGGAAGTTTCTGCAACAGGGCCATTGTCGATGTGCCACCCCACGGCATGATTTCAGCAATTCGGGAATCGCCCTTCAAAGCGGGTAGCAACGCCTGTTCGACATCCATGGCGTCGCCTTGACGCCGCGACACATAGACGCCCCTCAAGGGCGATTTTGCCCACACAGAATAACCTCTGAAATCCGCAATCTGGTCCCAGCTCCATGCGGCAGGATTCCACTCGGCGAACGGATTTTGATCGTTACTGATCTCCCAATAGGGATAGGTATCGGCCTGCTTCACCGGGTAGCAAGCGGTGGCAGGCCGGTCAAATTTCTCCCATGAAAAAATCTCCTCAAGAGGGCGGCGTGGCGCCTTCACGCGCGGTGCTGACGGCTTCGCCCGACCGATCGCCAGCGCACCGATGACGTCAAATGCAAGCGGCAGGCCCAACATCTCACGGAGCTGGCTCTGATCACCAATACCAGCATTCCAGATGCACTGAAACCCGCGGAGATGCGCGGAAATCATCATATGATAGCAGGCACCGGCCACTGACTGCACAATCGAAAAATTGCCATGCGTCCAGCCTTTTTGGAAGCAAAGATAGATCAGCGCGGCGCAGTCGGCGAAGTGGTGGTTGCCACCCGAAATGTTGCGCGCGCGCTGTTTGCGATCCTGATCGGTGACGATGATGAAATGCCAGTTCTGCTGATTACAGGATGATGGTGCCTCAACACCATCCCGCACAATTTCTTCGAGAATGTGGGGCGCGATATCGCTGCCATCAAATTCACGGCAGGAGGCTCTGCCGGCCATTTTCCCGAGAATACGGAGCGCATCTGCTTCCTCAGTTCGCGACAAGGACCTATCTACATCACGGGGCTGGTTACTCACAAATCCATCCTCACTAAATCAAAGTCGTGTTGACAAGCATTCCCATGCCTCGCAAGACTGTCACCGGAAGGTCAGTTTGGCGAGGCATATTGTCGACAAGAAGGTTACCACAGCCCCCGGGCAACCTGTTGCTTGCGGAGACTCGTTCGGTATTTCCGGTGTCTGCATATCATTCCCTGGTCGTGCTGGCCTTGAATATCATCTTTTTTGACCGTCAGAAAAATACGGTCTTTTTACAGGGAGACATACATGTTGATCCGTTTTACCGGTATCTTCGTAGCCGCGGCACTGACCGCGGGCGTCGCCAATGCAAAGGACGTCACTTTGCGCTGGGGACACTATCTTGGCGATTCATCCTTCCTTCAGGCTGAGAAGGATTTCGCTGCAGCCGTTACTGAAAGAACCGAAGGCCGCGTGAAGGTTGAAATCACCTACGCCGGTGGCCTTGGTGCCGGCAACGAGGTGTTGACCCTTGCTGGCCGTGGCGCCATCGACATGGCATCTGTCGTACCGGGTTACTATGCCGACCAGCTGCTTTACTGGCGCGCCTACCAGATTCCCTTCGTTTTCGAGAGCCCCCGTCAGGCGATGGAAATCTCGGCCGCCGCCTATCAGGACCTTCCTTATTTTGAGGAAGAGCTAACGAAATTCGGCGTGAAGTTCCTGTTCCACCAGCCGCTTGGTGGCTACTACCTGACCGGCCCGGACGAAAATTGCGATAGTGTTGCCAACCTCAAGGGCAAGAAGATTCGCTCGTTTGGATCGGACATCCCGAAGGCGCATGAGGCCGTCGGTGCCGTGCCGGTATCAGTTGGTGTCGGTGACGTTTACGAGGCCCTGCAGACAGGCTCGCTCGACTACTCGTTCCTGAACCGTGGCAACATCCTGTCAAACCGTCTCTATGAGCCGGGCAAGTATAGCTGTGGCCCTGTCATGGCGATCACAGGCCACCTGATTGTCATCAACAATGACGTCTGGGCAGACATTTCTGCAGGTGACCAGGCCATTATGCTGGAAGAAGCCAAGAAGGCCGGCAAAGCCTACATTGACAACATCGAGGCAGCCGAGGAAAAGGCTGGCGAAGAGATCGTCAAGGCAGGCGGTGTCATCAAGCCGTTCCCGGCTTCCGAGCTTGCCAAGTGGAAAGCCGCGGCGCCTGACCTGTTGCAGAACTGGGTCGACAACATGGCCTCGCGCGGCATGGGCGATGAAGCCGGCAAGGTTGCCGCTTACTGGCGCGCCATCATCAACGCCGACTAACATGCAACACAGCGGCAGGCCTGGCGCCTGCCGCTGTTATTTATTGCTGTGAAATCTGTATCGCAAATTGTTGAACGCCTTGCGCTGATCGTCCTTCTGATCGGCGGCCTTGGGACGTTGTTTTCAATGTTTCTCGGTGTTGCGGACATTGTCGGCACGCAAATCCTGTTGATCCCGGTCCCAGGTCCACGCGAACTCACCGAAAGCACGATGGTGCTGATCGTGTTCGGCGCTCTCGCCTATGCGCAGATCAGGCGCGCCCACATTCGGGTTGAGCTTCTCTATCTCAACACCCCGCCCCGGGTTCGCGCCGTCATGGATGTCATCACGGATATTGCGGCCATCATGTTCTTTGGCCTGATTCTGTCAGAGGCCATTTCGGAGGCGCAATATTCCTACCAGATCAAGGAAGCCACGACAGGTCTGATCCGCTTCCCGTTATGGCCTGCGCGTTTCACCCTTGTTGCCGGATGCGCCCTGATGATCCTGCAGCTGACCCTGCACTTGCTTGAGGATCTGGTCCGCATCAGGACCGGCGCCGATATTGAGACCGAAACCACCGCAATCATGCAGAAGGCTGAGTAAAGTCAGATGTTCGATCCAGCCACCGCAGGTGTCATCGTCGCATGCCTCCTTGTCTTCCTGTTGATTACCGGCACCCATATAGGTGTTGGTCTCGGGATCAGCGGATTTATCGGCATTCTCATTACAATCAACGAACGCGCGGCTTTCGCGCAGGTGGCAACGGTACCCTTCTCGACAACCAATTCATTCACCCTGGCGGTCATACCCCTGTTCATCCTGATGGGGTCTCTGGCAACCCAGGCGGGTTTGACAACCGATCTGTACCGCGCGGCCTATAACTGGCTTGGAAAAATTTCCGGTGGGCTGGCGATGGCGACCACCCTTGCCTCGGCGGCCTTTGGCGCGGCCTGTGGCTCGACCATCGTGAACGCTGCGGTCTTTACCAAGATGGCGATGCCGGAAATGACCAAATTCGGCTATGACAAACGGCTCTCCGCCGGCTGTATCGCCGCCTCGGGAACGCTGGCCTCGCTGATCCCACCATCGATCCTGATGATCATTTATGCGGTCATCACCGAACAATCGGTGGCCCGCCTGCTTGTCGCCGGCCTTCTTCCCGGCCTTCTGTCTGCCGCCGTCTACATGCTTGGCATCTATTTTGTTGCCAAGGCGCGCCCTGACCTTGCCCCCATTCCGGATGTAACAATTACACGTCGTGAAAAGTGGGAATCCCTGAAGGGTGTGTGGGGTATCTCCTTCCTCTTTATTCTTGTTATTGGCGGCATTTACATGGGGTTCTTCGTCCCGACCTACGCCGGCGCGGTCGGCGCGTTTGGTGCCTTTATGATTGTCGCCGCCAAGCGCAAGCTGAATGGCAGATTGCTTGTCGATACCTTCAAGGACGCCGGGATCACCACCTCGACGATTTTCATCATTGTCATCGGCGGCATCATCTTTGCGCGCTTCCTGACCTATACCGGACTCGTCGGGGATATCTCGGAATGGATGATCGCGCTGGAACTCTCGCCGATTGCCTATCTGATCGGTTTTGCGATCCTCTATCTTATCCTCGGTATGTTGATTGATCCGATCGCCATCATGGTGATGACCCTGCCGGTGATGTTCCCGATCATGACAAGTGTCGGCTATGATCCGATCTGGCTGGGCGTTATCGCGATCAAACTGGCCGAAATCAGCCTGATCACGCCGCCGGTTGGCCTGAATGTCTATGTTGTCCGTTCGGCGTCACCGGTCAAACTCAGACTGGAAGAGGTTTTCGCCGGAGTCACGCCATTCCTGATCATGGACATCTTCACGCTGGCGCTGCTGATCGCCTTTCCGTCCATCGTCCTGTTCCTGCCAAGCCTGATGGGGTGATTACGCAAGCAGCCCTTGCAGGTCCTCGGTGTCAGCCATCATGTCGATGTTGAGGATGATGTCCATCAGCTGCTGAACTCTGGCGGCATCAAGGCGACGCGAGGCATTGCCGGTGAATTTCGCGACGATATCGGACCGATCAACCGGGCGGTCCGGCGCGCCCCGCACTTGCGGCACTCCAGCGCTGACAGTCCCCTGAGCCGTTCGAACGTCAATCTGGGCGGCAAATCGTTTCGGGAAACCGTGATTCTGCATCGGTTGCCATGTCATTTTCCTTGCCAGCGAAATCACATCAGCCAGGGGTGGTGTTTCAAAACTGGCAACATCAACACGGCCGTGCAGAAACATCAGCGCCATGCAGTAGGCAAGCCCCCATTTTCCGTCATAGCCTGAAGCCGGTTCCTGCCGGCGCTCCCAGGGCTCGCACACGAGCGGCGCTGCCGGTGGCGGCACAAAGGCGGTGAGGTCGACAATATCCGCCGCCGTGACACCTTCTGCCATAATCTGTTCAACTGTCTCGAGAAAAGGATGGATGTAGTGGCAGCAAGGATACAGCTTGAAAGCTGCTTCCCTCAGAAACCAGTCATTGCCGAGATTGAACAGATTATCGTCGAGCTGGCTGGCGCCATGGCCAAAATTGCTCATCACCCCGAATCCACTTTCAAGTACCGTTGCCGGTCCGGTCATGCCTGCCAGCGCCAACCGCGCAGCCTCGATACCGGTTCGCGCCGCCCATCCCGGATTGAGAGCTTTCGACATCGCCCCATCGGCAAGAAAGGCAAGTGTTCCGGACGCCTGTCCGCCAGCAATGCCAATGGCACATATTGTCTGCTGACGGTCCAGTCCCAGTATCTGCGCGGCGGCGGCAGCAGCGCCGATGGCACCGCCGACAGACGTCACCTGAAACCCCTTTTCCTGAAACGCGCCCGGTCCGGCAAGGCCAATGCGGATGGCCACCTCCCAGGTGATAATATAGGCACGGATCAGGTCGCGGCCGCTGGCGGCACAGAACTGAGAGACAGCAAGTGCCAGAGGGGCAGCGACAGCACTACCATGCACGACAGACCCGATATGTGTATCGTCATATTCAAGCGCATGGATCAGCGCGCCATTGATCATCGCCGCAGCGCCTGCTTCGGCCGCTCCCCCGCCAAGAAGGCTGGCACCGCCAGATGTGGCAGCCTGTGACCAGGTTGCATTATCAGCCACTGTCGAGGCGGCGATGCCAACACCGATGGCATCCAGAAAATGCAGGCGAGCAGCGTTCAGCACCTCCTGCGGCACGCCATCACGCATTGTGCGTGCGGCGAAATCGGCAATGATGCCAGCCCCGCTCATAACTCTTCACTCATGATCCCGCGGCAATCTCTTTCATCGCTGTCAAACCGGCCCGTCGTCCAAGCACCAGCGCTGTAATCAGACCATTGCCGGACGCATAGCCAAGGGCCCCGTCACGGCCACTGATGCCTGCCGCAGCACCGCCGCCGGCGAACAGGTTCGGAACCGTTCCACCGGCCGATTTCCGCACCCTTGCCTCGGCATCAACAAGCAGGCCGCCCTGGGTGTGAAACAGGCCGGGCTTGACCTTGACCGCCGCAAAGGGTGGCTGAAGCGGGGCCAGCGCAAAGGCTGTCCGCCCGAACGCATCATCACCCTCGCCGCCAGCAGCACCGTTATAGGCAGCAACGGTGTTTACCAGGCCGCCAGCATCAAGCCCAACTTTCTCGGCCAGTTCTGCCGGGGTATCAGCCCAGGTCACGGCCCCCATCCCCGACATCTCGGCATATTCCTCCTCCGCCTCGGCAATCTGGTGGATGCGGGCATCATAGATCGCCCAGGCGAATTCTCCCTGACCCAGCACATGCGCCGCAAAGCCCGAATAGCCGAGATCTTCATTACCGAAACGGTTCCCGTTCCTGCCAACGAGAATCCCGCCCTTTTCCAATGTTGTCCAGGACAGGAGCTGGCCTTGCGGATAGGCAACGGCGGCATAACCCTGATAGGCCCCCATATTGCCGAATGCCGCACCAAGTTCGCGCCCCCAGCGTATCGCGTCACCGGTGCTGCCCGGTGCACCGAAATATTCAGCCACGGCAATCTCGGGGCAGTATTCGGCTACCAGATCCCTGTCGGCGGCAAAGCCGTTCGTTGCCAACAATACCTTGCGCGCGGCAACAACCTCGCCATCGACCATCGCGCCGACGACCTTGCCGTCATCTACCAGCAGATTTTCTGCCCTGTTCCCGACCGCGATAGGGATATCCCTCTCGGCCACAAACCGCAGCAGATCATCGACAAGATCCTGTCCCCGGCGCGACCGCGGCGCGTGAAGGCGTTCAACCGAATGGCCGATATGCCGATAGGCCGTAATCAACTCCATGCAGGCACCAAGATCATCAATCAGCCACTCGCACAAAGCGCCACATTCCGTGGCAACCATCCGCGTCAGATCATCCGCATCATGGTGCCCCGCGACCCTGATCAGGTCATCGATCATCCGCTCGGGACTGTCCTCGATTCCGGCAGCGTGCTGATATCTGGAGCCGGCGCCGGGGATCGACCCCGTTGACAGCGCCGAATTGCCCCCCGGCCGGTCACGGCTTTCCAGTATCGCCACATTGCCGCCGGCATCATGTGCCGATATCGCCCCGGCCAGCCCGCAGGCTCCGGCCCCGATGACCAGAAGGTCCAGAGTGTCGCTCATGACCCTGTCATGTCGCCGACGATCTCGTGCCATGCGCGGGACAGGGTGACCGGGTCGAGATCGAGGATTGCGTTCGTGATATCGCTCATGGCCGGATAAGGCACATCGACAATGCTGCAAATCTTGGCGCGGATTTCCTCCGGTGTGAAAGGCAGATCAGGACCACCGCGCGCACTGAGCACCTCCTCGGTAAGCTTCGAGCCATCGTCCAATGTCCAGATGACGCGCGTTGGACGGTCATTCGGCCAGTCAGGAAGCGGTTCATAGGGCGATGTGCTGACCTTGTGGCGAAGCGAAGCCACATCCGGGTTCCGCAATGATTCCGATGAAAAGGCCTCGGCGCCACCACCTCCGTGAATGGCGGCGGTGGCCGCGATGTGCTGGATCGAGAATTTTGCCGCGATCGTGGTGGTCGGATCGGGATTGTCCATGATCCAGGCCTTCTGATGGGTTTCCAGATGTATCGACTCAACCCTGTCGACAGAAACCCTCTCCAGCAACTTGCAGGTTGCCTCGATGGTGGCATGCCCGTACTGGCAACAGGCAAAGATCTTGTGATAGCCATCCGAGATCGCCCAGGCGGTGCCAAGTCCCTCGGTCAGTTGCAAGGCGTCAGGCTGTGCCCCGAACGCATCGGCATAGACATCATGAAGGGCTGATGGCAGGCCGCGAATACCCATCCGCGACCAGTCGACGGCACGAAGGCCTGTCTGCGCCGCTACACCGGGCCAGACATTTCGGACCAGTGATCCCTGAATGGGATGCGTGTAAGGACCGGGCAGTACCATCGTGGCGGCACTGGAAATCGCCCCGACCGCCTCATCCTGTGGCACCCGTCGCAACATGGCCACCGCCGCCGCCGCGCCAATGGCTGCAAGACTGCCATGCGGATGAAGAACAAGGTTCGAAAAGGTAAAGACACGCGCCACCCTGGCGACTGCCTCATAGCCAAGCACAAGCGCCCGCATCAAATCCTGCGTGGTATGTTCCTCGGCCTCGGCCTCGGCCAACAAGGCTGGCAGGCAGTAGACCCCGGCATGGCAAATCACCCGCCGATATCCTTCATCCAGTTCGGCCCAGTCCCCGGCGCAACCATTTGCCAGCGCGGCGGAATAGCGATCAAGCCGATGTCCCCTGGCATTGAACACCGTTGCCTCGGCGGTGCCGGCGCTGGCGGCGACGCCATCATGCAGCGCAATTATTTCCGGCTCGCCGCGCGCCGCAACCATGGCGCCAAGGTCGTCACACAGAACAAGCGCCGCGCGGTGCTGCACCGCTGCCGGGATATCCGTCCATTCAGTGCTGATCAGAAAGGAAACAAGTTCATCCAGATTTTCGCCAACTTTTACCGCACTCATGTGGCAGCCTCCCGTTCCTGCAGAATTTTGACCACGTCATCGGATGGCATCACATCCGCGTATTTGCCGTTCATGTCCCACAGATTGACCGCATGCGAGGTTGGCGCCCGGTCATAGACGCAGTCCTCGGGGACAATCACCTTGAAGTTGAGGGCGAAGGCATCGGTTACCGACGAGCGGACACACCCCGAAGTGGTACAGCCCGTGACCACCAGCGTATCAACGCCCAAATCAATCAGATGACTGGTAAGCGGAGTGCCGAAAAAGGCACTTGGGTGTTTTTTGGGAAGCAGAACGTCTCCGGCGACAGGAGCAAGCTCTTTAACGAATTCATACCCCTTTTCATCGATCCCCATGATCGATGGAATTTTCTGGGCCAGACGCCCGCCATCGGTGGCGGCGTTCTTTGGTGCCACATGCGGGTACAGGACCGGAAACCCCTTGTCCCTGAAAACGGCGAGCAGCGGCACGATGCGATCAACAGCGTGCCATCCCACTTCACCGCATGATGTCGGATATTCGGTGATGGCGTCCCAGTAGGGCTTTCTGGTTGTGCCAACGGTGCGGTACTGAACATCAATGATCAAAAGTGCTGGCCGGCTGCCAAATCCGCCAGAGCCACCAAAACCGGCTGATGCGTATCGTCGTTCTTCCTCATCGGTTATCACTCCGGACCACGGCTTCATGCGCATCACCCTTTACATTACAAACGTCAAGCAGTTGACGAGAAGGTCAGGACCTTGTCAACCTTGCACTTCCATCAAGGCAGAGGATCATCATGGACATTCAATATCACGACAGATATGCCTTCAGCGCCCTCCCTGATCGCCCTGTTTATGACTGGCCCGGCGGCAAGCGACTGGCGGTCTGCATTTGTAACAATATCGAATGGTTTTCCTTCATGACCGGGCTTGGCAGCGACCACACGGTGGCGGGCGCCGCGCAGACGACCCGCAACTATGCCTGGCGCGATTATGGCAATCGGGTCGGGCTCTGGTACCTGTTCGATCTGCTTGATGAATTGGGCCTGCCAGCATCACACAATCTGAACGCAGCGGTTCTGGAGAACTGCCCGCAGATTGTTGACAGAATCCGTGCCCGCGGCGATGAGGTGATCGGTCACGGGATAACCAATTCGGAACGCCAGGACATCATGGACGAACCCGCCGAGCGGGCGATGATCGCAGAGACGACAGCAGCAATAACCAGACATTTCGGAACCGCACCGCGGGGCTGGCTTGGCCCCTATATCGTGCAATCGGATGTCACACTCGATCTGCTGAAGGAGGCCGGCTACAGCTACATGCTCGACTGGCCGGCGGATGATCAACCCTTCTGGATGAAAACGCGTGCCGGCCCGATCCTGTCAGTGCCATATTCGATCGAATTGAATGACAGCCCGGCTCAGGTGTTCAGGCACCATACAGGGCAGGAATTCGAGGAGATGATTATCGATCACTTTGACGAGATGATGACGCAGGCGCGAAAGTATCCGCTTGTGTTCACCATCGTCCTGCATCCCTTTGTGATCGGCCAGCCCTTTCGCCTGCACGCGCTACGCCGCGCTTTGACGAGAATTCTCGAAAAGCGGGCAGAACTCTGGCTGACAACACCGGGCGGTATCACCGATCACATTACCAGCCTTCCTGAGGGTACTGTTTCATGACAGATGAAGAATTGATCCAGCTGGCAATGCGCTATTTCACAGTGCTGGATGATCGCGACAGTGACGCCCTTGCCAACATATTGGCCGAAGACTGCGTGCTACGCATCGAAACCCACGACATCACCCACCATGGCAGGGCGGCAATTCGTTCGCTTTTTGCGGCGCGCTGGGAGGTGTCGCCGGATATGATGGTGAAAGCGCGGCATCACGACTTCACCCATTCGCCGTCAGCATCCTGTGGGCGCATCGCCAGCCAGTTCACAGTAACCTATTCCGGCCCGGCGGCGCCGGAGCCGAAATCCAATGCGAATGTCTTTTCCATGCGTGATGGCAAGATCACAGGGATCAGTGTCTATATGGCCGGCGCCAACAGCATCAAAAGCTAGCCAAGCGGGCCATCAGGATGGCCACAAGCAGTGGCATCGTGAATAACTGCTGGAAGCTGTTTACTGTCGCGGCCAAAAGCGACAAGGTGAATTTGCGACCTTTACAAGGAACAGACAGCAAGCGGTCCATGATCACTCTCTATGAAAACCTGCGTACCATTGTCTACACACCATTCTATCTGGCTGACCGCCGCGGTTTCTGGAGGGATGAGGGCCTGGATGTCGCCATTCACCTGTCACCGGACCCGGTAGAGACCGCCGAGGGGCTGCTTGCCGGCCGGGCCGACATTTCATGGGGCGGCCCCATGCGCGTGATGCTGCACCATGATCGTGATCCGGACTGTCAGCTTGTCGCCTTCGGGCAGATCGTCGCGCGCGACCCCTTTATCCTGATCGGCCACGAGCCAAATCCGGATTTTCACTTTCACGATCTGCGCGGTAAACGGCTGGCGATATCCGAGGAGGTTCCAACCCCCTGGATGACATTCCAGGATGATCTGACCCGCGCCGGCATCGAGCCATCGAATCTCGATATCGCCGAACGTGCCGCAATGAGTACCTTTCCCGGCAAACTGGCGACTGGCGAGATCGACGTTGCCCAGGTGTTGGAACCTTATGCCTCCAGCGCGCTTGCGGATGGCAAGGCGTACATATGGCATCGTTTCGCCGACCGCGGCGATATCGGCTATACAAGCTTCTACACGACCCGCAGTTATTTTCAGAACAACCGTGCTATTTGCCAATCGCTGCTGACAGGCGTTGGCCGTGCACTCGACGCACTCACCATAGAACCAGCTGACGATATCGCGGCCGAGCTCGGCACGCTGTTTCCAGAGGTGCCGCTGACCATTCTGGCCGCCGCGATAGCAGGCTATCAATCGTCAAATCTCTGGGCGCGACAGACCGACCTGCCCGTCGCCGCCTTTGTAAAGCTGAAATCGGCCCTGCTGTCAGGCGGCCTGATTACAACTGACATTCCCTATGACCATGTGATCGCCAGATTGGAAACATCATGACCTGTGAAATTCCCACCATCGACATAGCTCCTTTCCTTGCCGGCGATGCCGGTGGCAAGGAAGAGGTTGCGGCAGAAGTTGCCAGCGCCGCGCGAAGCATTGGATTTGTTGTCCTGACCGGGCATGGCATCCCGCAATCGCTCCTCGAAACGGCGTTCACCAAGGGCTTTGAATTTTTTGATCTGCCTGATGATGAAAAGGCGAAATGGCACCCGTCCGGTCCGGCCAAGCAGCGCGGTTATCACGGCCTGGCGACACGCGGATTGTCCGCGACACTTGGCAAGGATGCACCAAAGGACTTGCGCGAAAGCCTGTTTCTCGGGCCGATAGATGATCATGCCGCCGACTTTGCCCATATTCCCGAGGCAGTAACTGCCTATGCTCCGAACATCATGCCGGATACGCCAACCGGGCTGGACGCTTCCCTGCTTGATCTCTACCGTGCCTTCGAAACGCTCTCGGCCAACATTCTTAGGATTTTCGCGGTTGCGGCCAACATGCCGGAAGAGCATTTCACGCCCCTGATCCAGAAACATTTTTCGATCATGTCGGTACATCATTATCCGGCCCTGACGGAACCGCCCTTGCCTGGCCAGCTCCGCACGGGCGCGCATACTGATTACGGGGCGCTGACAATCCTCGCCATGACCACCGCCAATGGCGGCCTGGAGGTTGAGCGTGAAGGAGAATGGGCACCCGTTTCACCACCTGAAGGGGCGCTTGTGGTCAATCTTGGCGACATGATGCAACGCTGGACGAATGGCAAATGGGTTTCAACCATGCATCGTGTCGTGACGCCGGAAAACCTTCATGACGCCATGTCCCGCCGCATCTCAATCGGCTATTTCATGCATCCGGATTATGACGCGAAGATCGAATGTCTTGCAAGCTGTGAGGGAAGCGGGGCGCAATACCCTCCGATCACGGCAGGCGATCACATACGACTCAAGATTGAAGCGTCCCACAAAGGTTGAGACGACTGGCAACTGTGATCGGAACCACAAAACCGGGTGACTGCCCAACATCTGTTCATGTCTCTGCCATTGCACTATGATGACAATCAAGGTTGAAAGTGACGACCTCTCGCATTCAAGGGTTTCGATGGTCCATTTCAGACGAGGTAAACCGTTCACATGTCATCTCGCACCGCCGAGACTGAAACGATAAGACGGCTGTTCGCAGCGTACCGCAAACAGGGAATGAAGAAAAACAAGGCGATCATGCTGATCGCCGCTTCGCTTGGCCTGTTGCAGAAGCAGGTGCTGGAAACGCTTCAGCAGGACAAGGATGACGCCTAGCCAGCCTGTGCTCACCGGACCGATGCCCTGCCGTCTTGCGATGACCCGATGCCACACCTCCCCTTCGCGGCAATGATGGCCATCATGGGTCTCAAGCTGATGAATCTCAGGCACCATCCCCAAAGATGCCTGTCGACCGGCCTTTGCCCGAAGGTAACCAAACTGATGAAGGCATGATGGAAATACGCGATGTTGTGATCATTGGTGGCGGTGCCGCAGGCCTGATGTGCGGTCGTGTGGCTGGACGGCGCGGACGGTCAGTTCTGATCCTTGATCATGCCCGCAAGCCGGCCGAGAAAATCCGGATCTCCGGTGGTGGTCGCTGCAACTTCACCAATCTGCATTCCAGCCCCGCGGCCTTCCTGTCGACCAACAGGCATTTCTGCAAATCCGCTTTTGCCCGCTACACCCAGGATGATTTCGTGCAGCTTGTCACGCAGCATCAGATCGCCTTTCATGAAAAGAAGCTTGGTCAGCTGTTCTGCGACGACAGCGCCCAACAGATTATCGACATGCTTCTTGACGAGTGTTGTGATGCCGGCGCCGAACTGCGCCTGAATACCGGCGTGCAGCGTGTCGAGGCGAACTTGGACGGCTATCTTGTCACTACGGACAACGGCGCAATTTCCTGCCAGTCACTGGTCATCGCCACTGGCGGCCTGTCGATTCCGAAGATCGGTGCGACACGGTTCGGCTATGATATCGCCAGACAGTTCGGACTGAAAGTCACGGCGGTAAAACCGGCGCTTGTTCCCCTCACCTTTCAGGCTGATTTCCTCGCCAGATGCAAGGCACTGTCCGGCCTGTCGGTTGATGCCGAGGTGCAGCACGGCAAGACGATGTTCCGCGAAGGGCTGCTGTTCACCCATCGCGGCCTGTCCGGCCCCTCGATCCTGCAGATCAGCTCCTATTGGGATGAAGGCACCGATATCAGGATCAACCTGCTGCCCGACATCGATGCCGCCGCCTGGCTGACAGAACGCAAGACGCAGACGCCGCGACAGGAGGTGCTGACGGCGCTCGGTGAATGTCTGCCGCGCCGTCTCGCCGCCGATATCCTCGATGAAATGGTGATCTCGGGCCGTCTTGCCGACCAGCCCAACACGGCGCTGGCAAGGGTTGGCGGCCGGATCAATCGCTGGCAGGTCACGCCAAGTGGCACCGAGGGTTATCGCACCGCCGAAGTCACGCTTGGCGGCGTCGATGTTGGCGAGTTGTCCGCAAGGACAATGGAGGCGCGCTCGCAGCCCGGCCTGTTCTTTATTGGAGAAGTGGTCGATGTGACAGGACATCTCGGCGGGTATAATTTCCAGTGGGCGTGGTCTTCGGGCTTTGTCGCCGGCGAGGCTGCCTGAGCGCCCTCACCCCGATCGCCGCGACACCAGCTGGTCAAGCGCCTGCGAAAACCGGCCACGATCCGCTTTCGAGAACGGCTTTCCCTGCCCCTGAGCCGTCCGGTGAAGGGGGTCGGCGGCGCGCATGTCGGCCATCAGGTCACGCGTCGCCAGAATGGCGCCAATATTGGCGGCGGTGATCGGGCTGCCATCCGGACGCAACACAGCGGCGCCATTGCCAACGCTTTTCGCCGCCAGCGGAATATCATTGGTGATGATGATATCGCCTGCCACAGCCTGGTCGGCGATCCAGATATCCGCCGCGTCCGGACCATCATCGACAATTACCAAGTCGATCAGCGGGTGCGGGTTCGGGCGGATGCCGCCATTGCAGACCATCACCGCACGGCATTCGTGGCGAATGGCAATGGTTGTAACTTCCTCTTTCACCGGACAGGCATCGGCATCGACATAAATCGTCATCATTTCCAGACCATAGGACATACTGGCCGGCTTTGCATCCATTCCGGAACCTGCCGGATTTCAATCTGGTGAGGTGATTGAGCTATTCTCGGCCGTGATGACCGGCATGCGCATTTCCCCCGATCTGATATCGATGGATGATCCAGACCTGTCCATACCGCGCGCGCTCGGGGCTTTTATCAACGCGCTCGACCCGTCGGCTTTTGTCGGTCTGGAGCTGTTCAGCGCGGGCATGCGCCATTATCTGACCCAGCTTCGCAACAGTCCGCAACGCGATGATGCACGGGTTATGGCCCCCGACGACCGGGAATGGAACGAGGCCACGCGCCGCCATGTCGATGGCATCCCCGTCAATCCTGCAACAAGCGAGGCCTTTGCTGATATTGCCGCGCAGTCAGGTGTGGCATTGTGGCAATCAGCCTCCTACATGCTGCGTTTTTTGCAGCACCATGACCGGATTTTTGCGGTGTCGAGCACTGGCTTGACTTCATATCCTCATGCACTGGAAGTCTTTGGACCTGTTTAACTGTATCGGCCCGTTCACCGGCCCGTGGCAGGTTGGAATCGGAGCCATTCAGTCTTAGTCTGGATTTATCATGATGGATGGCACCGCGACATTTCCACAATCTTTGCAACGGGCGCGTGGAACAATAAGAACGGCGTTCCGCAACAACGCGCTTGAAGTGCTGTTCCACTCAGGCTCGGCAAAAGTACTTTTGCCACGAAACCATGCCCCGTCAAACGAGGTCGTGCTTGTCAACACTGCTGGCGGCATCACCGGGGGAGACAGTTTCACCTATCGATCCAGCGCCGATGCCAGCGACGTTACCGTCACCACACAGGCTGCGGAACGCGCCTATCGCAGCAGCGGTGATGACGCGGCGCGCCTTGATGTGAAACTCACCGCAACGAATGGCGCCAGACTTCACTGGTTGCCGCAGGAAACGATCCTGTTTGACCACAGCCGCCTTGCGCGGCGCATCGATGTCGATATGGATCAGGACAGCGAGTGCCTGATTCTCGAATCGCTTGTGTTCGGGCGGTATGCCATGGGCGAGACGCTGAACAGCTGCACCTTCACTGATCGCTGGCGGATACACCGTGATGGACGGCTTGTTCATGCCGAAGCGCTGCGCCTGGACGGTGATATCGATCGCTGTCTTTTCAACAGCGCCGCCGCAGACGGGGCACAGATGATGGCAGTGGCCGTCTATGTCGGCCCCCGCGCCGCGCAGATCCACGCCGACATGAACGCGGCGCTGGAAAATATGGTTTCGCGTGCCGCCATGTCGGCATGGAACGGCAAGGCGGTGATGCGGATGCTGGCGCGCGACACCATGGCCGGCAAACAGGATCTCAGACATTTTTTGACAACATTGGGTGGCGTTCAGGTGCCGCGCGTATGGCAATGAAAGGGTAGGCCATGAAACTGACTCCCCGAGAAAAGGACAAGCTTCTTGTCAGCCTCGCGGCAATGGTGGCACGCGGCAGGCTGGAACGCGGCGTCAAACTGAATCATCCCGAGGCCATCGCCCTGATCACCGACTTCGTGGTCGAGGGCGCGCGCGACGGGAAATCCGTCGCCGAACTGATGGAGGCCGGCGCGCATGTCATCACGGCCAACCAGTGCATGGAAGGAATTCCCGAGATGATTCATGACGTGCAGGTCGAGGCCACTTTCCCCGACGGCACCAAGCTTGTCACCGTCCATCACCCGATCCGCAAGGGAGGCGCGTCATGATTCCCCCTATTATGATTCCGGGAGAAATTCTGCCAGCGGATGGCGAGATCACACTGAATGCCGGCGCCGGACAAACCGTCCTCATTGTCGCCAACACGGGCGACCGCCCGGTTCAGGTCGGAAGCCACTATCATTTTGCCGAGACAAACGCGGCGCTCGACTTCGACCGAGCGGTAGCGCGCGGCCTGCGCCTTGATATCGCCGCCGGAACAGCCGTCCGGTTCGAGCCGGGCCAGAGCCGAGAGGTGGTACTTGTCCCGCTCACCGGGGGCCGCCGCGTTTTCGGTTTCAACCAGCAGATCATGGGAGACCTCTGATGCCAAAACAGATATCCCGCGCGGCCTATGCCGACATGTATGGCCCAACCACGGGTGATCGGGTAAGGCTTGCCGATACCGACCTCATCATCGAGGTGGAAAAGGATTTCACAACCTATGGCGAGGAGGTGAAATTCGGCGGTGGCAAGGTCATCCGTGACGGCATGGGCCAATCCCAGACCACCCGCGCAGACGGCGCCGTCGACACGGTGGTCACCAATGCCCTTGTCGTTGATGTCACCGGCATCTTCAAGGCGGATATCGGCCTGAAGGGCGGCGTCATCGCCGGCATCGGCAAAGCCGGCAATCCGGACACGCAGCCCGGAGTCGACATCATCATCGGTCCCGGCACCGAGGCCATTGCCGGTGAAGGTCATGTTCTGACTGCCGGCGGGTTTGACAGCCATATCCATTTCATCTGCCCGCAACAGATCGATGACGCGCTGCATTCCGGTCTGACGACGATGCTTGGCGGCGGCACCGGCCCGGCACATGGCACGCTGGCGACGACATGCACACCCGGACCATGGCATATCGGGCGGATGCTGCAGGCGGCGGATGCCTTTGCGATGAACCTTGCCTTTGCCGGCAAGGGCAATGCCTCACTGCCGGCCGCGCTTGAGGAACAGGTCCGTGGTGGCGCCTGCGCACTGAAACTGCATGAGGATTGGGGCACGACGCCGGGCGCCATCGACAATTGCCTGTCAGTCGCCGATGCGATGGATGTCCAGGTGATGATCCATACCGATACGCTGAATGAAAGCGGCTTTGTCGAGAACACCGTCGCCGCGATGAAGAACCGCGTCATCCATGCCTTTCATACCGAGGGTGCTGGCGGGGGGCACGCGCCCGACATCATCAAGATCTGCGGCGAGCCACATGTTCTGCCATCCTCGACAAACCCGACCCGCCCCTACACCGTCAACACGCTGGAAGAGCATCTGGACATGCTGATGGTCTGCCATCACCTCGACAAGTCGATCCCGGAAGATGTCGCATTTGCCGAAAGCCGGATCCGCCGCGAGACGATTGCCGCCGAGGATATCCTTCACGATATGGGCGCGTTCTCGATCATCGCCTCGGACAGCCAGGCCATGGGACGCGTTGGCGAGGTGATCATCCGTACCTGGCAGACCGCCCACAAGATGAAGGTACAGCGCGGCCGACTGCCCGAGGAAACCGGTGACAATGACAATGTGCGGGTAAAGCGCTATGTCGCCAAATACACCATCAATCCGGCGATCGCGCATGGCATTTCCGGCCATATCGGGTCGATCGAGATCGGCAAACGCGCTGATCTGGTGCTGTGGCATCCGGCCTTCTTTGGCGTGAAACCGGAAATGGTGCTTCTTGGCGGCAGCATTGCCTGTGCACAGATGGGTGACCCGAACGCCTCGATCCCGACCCCGCAGCCTGTCTATACGCGCCCGATGTTCGGGGCCTATGGCCGCTCGGTCGAGCAATCGGCTGTCAGCTTTGTCAGTGCGGCGGCGCAGGATGACGATATCGGCACGAGGCTTGGCCTTGCGAAGAGAACACTGGCTGTTGCGAAGACCCGTACCATCTCGAAAGCCGATATGGTCCATAACAGCTATTGCCCGCAGATCGAGGTCAATCCGGAAACCTACGAGGTGCGGGCCGATGGCGAATTGCTGACATGCCAGCCGGCAGAGGAACTGCCTATGGCACAGCGCTATTTCCTGTTCTGAAGGGAATGGAGGACCGCGTCATGCATATTGCGCAGACCATCAGACATCATCTTCATGACGACACCGCGCAGGACACGGTGACGCTTGACTATGAGGCCCGGTTCATCCGCCGGAAGAAACTGACCAGTGATGGCGGCGAGGCCTTTCTGGTCGAGCTTGCCGAAACGCGCTCGGTGAATGATGGCGAAGGGTTTCAGCTTGATGACGGGCGGGTGATCGCCATCCGCGCCGCCAGTGAATCCCTGCTGGCCGTACACCATGAAAATCTGCCACGAATTGCCTGGCATATCGGCAACCGCCACACGCCCTGCCAGATCTGCGGTGATCATCTGCTCATCCGCGATGATTCGGTGCTACAGGCGATGCTAGAGCGACTTGGCGCCACTGTAAGCCCCCTCACCGCCCCGTTCCGCCCCGAGGGCGGCGCCTTCGGGCATGGCCGCACCCACGGGCATCAGCATTGACGGATCATGCACTGACGGATCAAACAATGACAGATCAAACAATGACGGATCAAGCAATGACGGCCGCCCTTCATCAACAGATCATTCAGAACTGGTTTTCGCCGGCCTTCCCGATCGGGGCTTTCAGCTATTCGGCCGGGCTTGAAACAGCCATCGCCAACGGCAGCGTCGGAAGTCGGCAGGAGTTGCAGTCATGGTTGTCCATGGCACTGCATCATGGCGCGGCGCAGACCGACGCTGTCATCGTCGCCCGTGCCTTTGAAGGCGAGGATGTGAATGATCTGTGTTTGTCGCTCTGTGCCGGCGCTGAGCGCCATCTTGAGACAACCGAACTCGGGCGCGCGTTCACGCAGATTGTCAACGCGACGCACGGGCTGGAGCTGACCGCCGGCCTTGTCTATCCGGTCGCGGTCGGCCATGCCGGGGCCAGAGTCGGTCTGGGTCAAGGTCAGCTTGTGAGGGCATTCCTGCAATCCTGGTGCACCAATCAGATTTCAGTGGCGGTCCGCGCCATTCCCATCGGCCAGCTTGACGGGCAGCAATGTCTTGTCGCGCTGATGCCCGAGATTGACGCAGCTGCCAACACAGCCCTTGCGACGCCGGCCGATCAGATCGGCAGCTTTGCAACAGGCGCAGAACTGGCATCACTTGAACATGAAGCAGCCGAACAGCGGATCTACCGAACATGACAAGCAGCGCGATATCCAATCCTACTGCGACACTCAAGCACGGGCCGCTTCGTGTCGGCATCGGCGGCCCTGTCGGAGCCGGCAAGACAAGCATGACCGAGGCATTGTGCCGGGCGCTGTCGCCGCACCTGTCGATGGCAGTGATTACGAATGATATCTACACCCGCGAGGATGCGGATTATCTCTTGCGCGCGCAGGCGCTGCCAGCGGAACGGATCAGGGGGGTTGAGACCGGCGGTTGCCCGCATACGGCAATCCGCGAGGATGCCTCGGTCAACCTCGCCGCTGTCGCCGACCTGAACGCCGCCTTCCCCGATCTGGAGTTGATCCTGATCGAATCCGGCGGCGACAATCTGGCCGCGACCTTCAGTCCCGAACTTGTCGATCTGACGATCTACATCATTGATGTTTGCATGGGCGCCGACATCCCGCGCAAGAAAGGGCCGGCGCTGTTGAAATCCGACATGCTGGTTGTCAACAAGATCGAGCTGGCGCCCTATGTCGAGGTCGATCTCGACCGGATGCGGGCCGATACGGCAGCCGGCCGGCGCGACCTTCCCTTCATCTTCGGTTCGATGCGCAAGAGTGTCGGGGTTGATGAGCTTGTCGATTTCCTGATCGATGAAGGTGGCCTGACCCGGCGCTGAAACCTTCACAACGACAAAATGGAGATGTCAAAGATGCCGTTTTCTGCGATCTTCCGAATGTGACAATGACGTGAGGTTGATGACGTGCCCCTGACCGATCCGGACCGCCTGTTTCCCGTAGACCAACGGCTTCGCGACATGGCGCGTGCCTTTTATGAGTCGGTCCGTGACCTGCCTATCATCAGCCCGCATGGCCATTGCGACCCACGCTGGTTTGCCGAGAACAACCGCTTTCCAAACCCGGCTGAACTTCTGGTCATTCCCGACCATTACCTGTTCCGGATGCTGGCAAGCCAAGGGGTCGCGCTGAGCGATCTGGGTATCCCGCGCGCCGATGGCGGCGACGCGCAATCCGATCCGCGTGCGATCTGGCATTGCTTTGCCGCGCATTACCATCTTTTTCGCGGCACGCCTTCGGCGCTGTGGCTGGATCATACTTTCGAACATCTGTTCGGCCTCGAGGAGGTGCTGTCCGCCGAAACCGCCGACGCCTATTACGACCATATCGACAGCTGCCTCCAGCGAGATGATTTCCGGCCCCGCGCGCTCTTCGAGCATTTCAATGTCGAGCTATTGGCCACCACGGATGCCGCCACCGACGATTTGCGCTGGCACCAACAAATGCGCGACAGCGGCTGGTCCGGCCGGATCATCACGACATACCGTCCGGACGCCGTGATCGATCCGGATTTTCAGGGGTTCGCCGCGAATGTCGCGCGCCTTGGCGAGATGACCGGCGAGGACACCGCAAGCTGGGACGGTTATCTGGCGGCGCATCGCAGCCGCCGTGAATATTTCAAGAGCTTTGGCGCCACCGCCACCGACCATGGCCATGTCAGCGCGCGGACCGCCGATCTGTCCCGGCACGAGGCCGAAGCGCTGTTCCAGAAGGCGCTGAAGGGGGGCTGCACCCTACAGGAAGCCGATCTGTTCCGTGGTCAGATGCTGACCGAAATGGCGCGAATGAGCCTTGATGACGGGCTGGTGATGCAGATCCACCCCGGCTCGCACCGCAATCACAATGAAGCAATTCTGGCGTGGCATGGGCGTGACATGGGCTTCGACATCCCCGGGCGCACCGACTATGTCGACGAGTTGAAACCGCTGCTGAATGCTGTCGGGCTGGAACCCGGATTGCAGATCATTCTGTTCACGCTTGACGAAACTGCCTATGGGCGCGAACTGGCCCCGCTTGCCGGTGTCTATCCGGCGCTGAGGCTGGGTCCACCCTGGTGGTTCTTCGATTCCTTCGAGGGGATCCGTAAATTCCGCGAGGCGGTGACCGAGACATGCGGGTTCTACAACACCGCCGGCTTCAATGACGACACTCGGGCCTTCTGCTCGATCCCGGCGCGACATGATGTGGCGCGGCGGTCGGACTGCGCCTATCTGGCGAATCTTGTCGGCACCGGCAGGCTGCGCGAATCGGAGGCGTTTGAAGTGGCGCGGGAGCTCACCTACAATCTTGCCAAACAGGCTTATAATCTCTAGCCCGAGGGTGCCGATTACGATGTCAGACACACCGCGATTGCAACGGCGAGGCAAACCACCCGCCCCGGGAATTGTGCATCTGGGGCCCGGTGCTTTTTTTCGGGCCTTCCTTGCCCCATGGACCGACGAGGCGATGAAACTGGCCGGAGGCGAGTGGGGTATTGTCGCGGTCAGCCTGCAATCATCAGGCACGCGGGACCGGCTGGCCCCGCAGGATTGTGTCTATACCGCGGTGGAACGGGGGCCGGGTGGCGATATTGCGCGCCGGGTGGATGCCATAACCGAGGTGATGGTCGCGCCCGAGGATCCGGCGTCCGTCATCGCAAAAATGGCCGATCCCGCCATCAGGATTGTCTCCCTCACCATTACCGAGAAAGGTTACTGCCGCGATCCGCAAACAGGCGAATTGCTGCAGGATCACCCCGATATCCGGCATGATCTGGCGAATCCGGACAATCCGGTTTCAGCCATTGGCTTCATCGTTGCCGGACTGAAAGCGCGCCGGGAACGAAATCTGCCGCCCTTCACCGTTCTGACCTGCGATAATCTGCCGATGAATGGCCGGATGGCGCGCAAGGTAGTGACGGCCTTCGCGAATGAGATCGACCCGGATCTCGCCGGTTGGATCGAGACGGACGCCGCCTTTCCCTGTACGATGGTTGACCGGATCACCCCGGCGACAACGCCGCCGGATATCGACGCGCTGGCCAGTAGCGCCGGGTATCTGGACGAAGCCGCCGTGATCCATGAACCGTTCCGCCAATGGGTGATCGAAACCGGCTTTACAGCAGGTCATCCCGACTGGGCCACAGCCGGGGTCCAGTTTGTGTCCAACGTAGAAGCACATGAATTGATGAAGCTTCGCTGTCTCAATGGCACCCATTCAGCGCTGGCCTATCTCGGCTATCTTGCCGGGCATGAGACGATTGCCGACACCGTGGCCGACCCGCCATTCGAGGCGCTGTGCACCGAATTGTGGCAGGAGGAAATCCTGCCAACACTGGAAACACCCGAGGGCGAGGACCTCCCGCGTTATTGCCAGTCGCTGATGGCGCGCTATCAGAATCCGTCGATCCGGCACCGCACCTGGCAGATCGCTATGGATGGCAGCCAGAAACTGCCACAGCGGATTTTGGGCACGATTGCCGACAGACTGGCTCAGGGGGTGGTGCCGCAAGGCCTGTGCCTGGTCGTCGCCGGATGGATTCGCTATGTCGGAGGACAGGATGAATCCGGCGCGCCGATCGATGTCAGAGACCCGCTTGCGGACAGCCTGAAGACTGCCACCGGGACAGATGATCCGGTCGGCGCCGTTCTTGCCATGGACAGTATCTTCGAACCTGAACTCAACGCACAGCGGGCATTTGTCGAAGCTGTCCGCGCGGCCTATGAGCGGCTTGGCCGTGACGGCTCACGCGCCTGTGTCGCCGCCCTCACCTCCTGACATCTCGCCATCGACAAGCACCGCCTGCGTGGCCAGAGACTCATCGAGACAGGTCAGGCTGGCGGGTCGCCCCACCTCGATTCGGCCGTAGCGGTCCTGAAGACCGAGGATGTCGGCCGGCACCCCGCTTGCCATGTCAAGCGCCACCTCCAGTGATATTCCGGCTTGCGAAACCATCATCCGGACAGCCTCGTCAAGGCCGAGATGCGCGCCGCCAAGCGTGCCATCCCCGGCCTGAAGACGGCCATCAACGAGCCTGACCTGCCGTTCGCCGATGCTGAAGTGCTGCATGGCACTGCCAAAGGTCGGCATCGTATCAGACACCAGACACAGGCGCCCCTTCATCATCCTGGCGGCAAGCGCCAGATTGACCGGATCGACATGATGCCCGTCAGCGATGATGCCGGCCACAAGCCTGCAGTCAGTCAGTGCCATGCCAGCTACACCGGGATCGCGGGCAGTGATCTGCGAACAGGCGTTGAAAAGATGCGTTACGCCGCAAAGCCCGCGTTCGGCGGCTTTGGCAATCTCGCTGCCGGTGGCCTGCGAATGGCCGGCAAACAGGATGATACCGGCAGCGTGCAGCGTTTCCAGATGCGCCGGATCCACCTCTTCGGGTGCCAGCGTCAGCAGCAGACGCCCCGCGAAGGACTTGGCGAACGCCACCAATATGGCAACGTCACCATCATTCATCCGCCTGATGGCCTCGCGTGGGTGGATTCCGGGCTTCGCCGACGACAGGAACGGGCCTTCGAGATGAACCCCCGGAATTTCCGGGCCATCCCATGCCGCAACGGCATCAAGGGCGGCTGTATAGGCGGTACCCGGCGCGGTGATGAAAGTCGGCAACATATGGCATGTCCCGCCGCTGCGGGCGGCGGCCACCATGCGCGCCAGCGTTGCTGTATCAGGCGTGTCATTGAACATCACGCCGCCAGCGCCATTGATCTGCAAATCGATGAAACCCGGGGCGATGATATCGAAATGCCTGACTGGCGGGGACTTATTTTCGGCCCGAAGCCCGTTCGCCGGCATGATATCCACGATGACGCCGCTTCTGATGGTGATGATCCGGTCACGCAACGGGACCGCGCCTCCACCCGGAAACATCCTCCTTGCCGTGATTATCAGGCCATCAGCGATATGATTTTCATGTGAAGCCACGATGGACCTGGTCCCTGTCGCAGATGCGCGCGCCAACCTTATACCACACCCCGGTTATGACACAATGTGACGAGGATGCGTCAAGCCATTCAGGGCTCTGCAGGACACCTGTCGCCAGCACGATCCCGTTCGGCGAGCCATGCCGTGGCTTGCGCATGGCACCCGCCGCGTTTCATGATGTAGTCTGCCTGCCTGACAGCGACCGGCCAGCGACACCTTCATCACCTCTGCACCGAATGAGGACATAACATGACCGCACCCGGATGGTATATCGGCCTAATGACCGGAACGGTTCTCGATGGCGAGATCGACATCGCCTTCCTGAAGACCGATGGCCAGAGAATCTTGGAATTCGGCCCGGCAGCAATTATTCCCTACCCTGATGATGTGCGCAGGCTGATTACCGAAGCCGTCACCGCGGCGCAGGGTTGGAACTTCGATGGACCGGAACCGGCGATCTTCGCTGTGGCGGAACATGCTCTGACCGGCGCGCAGGCGCAGGCGGTGATTGCAACGGCAGACAGCCACGCTTTCAAGTTTGACGATATTACCGCTGTCGGATTCCACGGCCAGACTGTCCTCCACCGACCTCCCACTGCCGGCCAGACGGGCCGGACACGCCAGCTTGGCGATGGCGGGTTGATGGCGGCGATGATCGGGCGACCGGTGGTATTTGATTTTCGCTCTGCCGATGTGGCTGCGGGCGGGCATGGTGCCCCGCTTTGCCCCAGCTATCACGCGGCGTTGCTCAAACGTGCCGGCATGGATGAAAGCGTGGCCGTGCTCAATCTCGGCGGCGTCGGCAATATCACCTGGCAGGGCAAGGATGGCAGGCTCATCGGGTTCGATACCGGGCCGGCAAACGCGCCAATCGATGACTGGGTGCGGCGTCACAACGCCGGCACCATGGATGCCGGGGGCAGGATTGCCGCCAATGGAACGGTTGATCACACCCGGCTGACCGAGTTGATGGCCAAACCTTATTTCTTAACTTTGCCACCAAAATCACTGGATAGGAATGATTTTTCATTCTCAATGGCTGATGGGTTGTCACTTTCGGATGGCGCCGCATTGTTGACCGCCCTTGCCGCGGCCGGCGTGGCGCGGGCGCTGGACATGCTGCCGACACAGGTGGAACGGCTGATTGTCTGTGGCGGTGGACGCCATAACCCGACGCTGATGAAGGCCATCACCGCGGCAACCGGAGTGACAACCGATCCGGCGGAAAGTGTTGGCTGGCGAAGTGACGCTGTCGAAGCCGAATGTTTTGCCTATCTGGCGGCCCGCCATATGGCCGGCCTGCCGGTGAGCCACCCGCAGACGACCGGCGCGCCCGCTCCCATGCCGGCCGGGCGACTTGCCGCGCCGGACCCGTCTGCTAGGCTGGCCGGGTCAGGAGACAGCACATGAACGGCACGAATCCCCATTCCATTGACGGCCTTCTCGACAGTGACGCTATCGAACTGCTTGTTGTGCATTGTTCCGACACGCCCGATGATGAACCTCTGCGGGCGCGCGACATCCAGGCCATGCATCTCGGGTTCGGATGGGATGGCATCGGCTATCACCGGGTGATCGGGCGTGACGGGCTGTGTGAGGCAGGGCGCCCCGAATATTGGCGCGGCGCGCATGTTCGCGGCGTCAATGACCGCAGCCTTGGCGTCTGCCTGATTGGCCGGCACAATTTTACCGCCGCGCAGATGGACAGCCTCGCCGCGCTTCTGGCGGAATGGCAGCAACGATATCCGCAGGCGCGCGTCGTCGGTCATCGTGATGCCGTCGAAACGCACAAGACATGCCCGAATTTCGATGCTGCCGCCTGGTGGCAGCAACGCCGGACACGGGATGCCGGCACATCAATAATGGTTTGCGTGCCTTCATTGCCGATCCGGCGGGACCCGTCGGACAAGGCACCGCTCGACACCGAGGCGCTCTATGGCGAGACGGTCGAGATCATCGAACAGGCGGGCAGCCATGCACGGGTTCGGCTAGAAACGGATTCCTATGAGGGCTGGATCCGCTGCGACGGTACATTGCGCACCTGCATCCCGCCAACACATCGGATCGCCGCGGCGTCGGTCCACGCCCTCACCGCGCCGGACGTAAAGTCGCCAGCCATATGGCGACTGTCGATGGGGGCGCTGGTATCGGTCAGCGATACCGGGGTAGACTGGTCCAGCATCAACCTTCCCGATGGCGGCACTGCATATGTGCCGTCCCGCGCCGCCATACCGGTCAACATCCCCGAATCCGATTTCGTCAGCGTTGCCGAGCGTCTGATCGGCACCCCCTATCTTTGGGGCGGGCGCAGCGCCGCCGGGATCGACTGTTCGGCCCTGTTGCAACTGGCGCTGCAGGCGGCCGGTATTGCCTGCCCACGCGACAGCGGGCCGCAATTCGAATGGGCGCGTGCCCGCACCGGAACAACCACCATCATGCCGTCACAGGCGCAGCGCGGCGATCTCGCCTTCTGGCCGGGCCATGTCGGGATATTCCAGTCGGCGGACCGGTTTCTTCACGCCAACGCGCATCACCATGCAGTGACAATCGAGGCGGCGTCAGACGCGTTGCCGCGCACCGATGCCGCCTCGCAAGCGCCTGCTACAATCCTGCGGCTTGGCAATCAGCCGGACTGAGGAAGCAGCCTGTCCCGCAGCATCCACAGCACGGCCAGCGCCGGGATCACCATCACCGCCGTGATGATGAAGAAAATGCCCCAATCACCATTCAGCCAGTCGACCAGCGCCCCCGATGACGAGGCCAGCAAGGTTCGTCCGAGCGTGCCGATCGAGGCCAGCAGCGCATATTGCGTCGCCGTGTAATTGCGATCGACCAGAAGCGAGATAAAGGTGACGAAGGCCACTGTGGCAAAGGCCGCGGCAAGATCATCAGCGATCACCGCGATGGCGAACATCAGTTCATTCTGCCCGACCCAGTGCAGGACACTGAACAGGATGTTCGTTGCCGCCATGGCGATGCCGGAAACCAGCAACGCCCTGACAACACCGGTGCGCAGCGCGAACAATCCGCCAATCAGCGTGAAGACCACGGTCGTGATCCAGCCAAGGCCCTTGGAATAGATCGCGATATCCGATTTCGAGAAGCCGACTTCCTTGTAGAAGATGATCGACATCTTGCCCATAAAGGCCTCGCCGATCTTGAACAGGAAGATGAAGGCAAGGATCATCACACCTATCTGCAGACCGTTCTTGCGGAAGAATGACCAGAGCGGCTCGATCACCGTCGTCGTGAGGAAACTCGCAAGCTGGACGAAGGCCCCCTTGCCGCCCATCCGCGCGGCCATGGCCTGCTGCGCGTTGCGCTGGTCGGCAGCACGCTCCCTTGTTCCGGTCTCCGGAATGAACAGCAGACCGACATTGCACAGCACCACAAGAATGCCGAGCGCGACAAAGGTCATCTGCCAGTAATTCTCGACTCCGCTTGTCTGCAGATGATCGGCAAGGAACAGCGCGATCATCCCGCCAAGCTTATAGCCCGACCACCAACCGACAACCGCCACGGCGGCGCCGGCGGCCATGCCCCTGGCGTCATCCTTGTCGATCTGCTCGATCCGCAGTGCGTCGATGGTGATGTCTTGTGTAGCTGAACAGATGGCGATGATCAGGCCGGCGCCGATCACCAGCGCCAGCGAGGTGGTCGGGTCGATCGTGCTCCAGAACAGAAGACAGGCGAGGATCACCGCCTGAAGCGTGATGATCCACGCTTTTCGGTGGCCAAGCCTGTCGGTCAGCACCGGCACGCGCAGCCTGTCAATGAGGGGTGCCCACAGGAAGTTGAAGGCATAGACCCCGAAAATTAGTCCGGCCCATCCGATGGCGCTTCGC
>Ga0181585_10000464_pt1 | contig 33714 bp, 18 predicted proteins | sample 071ome_29_FD_132469 | JGI IMG/M metagenome (GOLD analysis project Ga0181585, IMG submission 132469) | Coastal salt marsh microbial communities from the Groves Creek Marsh, Skidaway Island, Georgia - 071407BT metaG (megahit assembly) | ecosystem: Environmental > Aquatic > Marine > Intertidal...
AACAGTTTTCCAACTCATATATTTTATAGTCGTTATTACAATCTCCACATATCGGGTCTGAACAACCTGAGCTCATAATTTCTGTTGGATATACGTATGTTGACGTTGAGCCTGACGCAGTGTCTCCTGTTAATATCGCGAAGGTATAACAAAGTGAATTATATAAGAAAGTGTCACCAATAGAAACTGAAGTGGTTCCTGAAACCGAAGCAACTATATCAGGTAAGTTTAAATTTTCACAACATCCTGTCGCAATATAATAATCAAAATCACCACTTGTTCCTCCTCCACTTATTGGGTTATCTTCACAACTTTCAAGAGCAACTTCATTGGCGACGTCAAGAGCAAAATCATCAAAACCTATATTATAAACATAATTAGATGATGTCGCAATTAGTTCTAACTGATTAAAGTTTGGTTGTGTACCCGCTAGTCCTGCGGAATCAGTTACACCAACGGCCTGTATTTTATACTGAATATTTGTTCCATTAAAGGTACCCATACTTAACTGTGAAGCCACCTGAGCCGCGTTAAATGTGGTGTTACCAACGTTACATGGTAAGATTGTGTCGTCAATAGTAGTATTTGTTATTACTATTATATTTTTTTCTGCATTAGGGTTTGAACCCGCACCTGTTAAAATATCTGTCGCCTTTATCAACCCATACGCCAACATACCATTACCTCCCAATGGTGATGCTGAGTTAATTGCGGACACAAAATTACTGTAATTATCTGTTAATCCTATTATTGGTATTACTCCTGTACCTAAAGCATCACAACTGTTAAAGAATATCGCACTTATTTGTGTTGTGCCACTATTCATATTACCCTGTAAAGTTGTCGCAATATCTATAACACCGTCTTTAATAACATTAAAGTCGTCACTAAGATTAAATGTTCCTGCTATCATTACAACTATGTCCTGTTCAGGACAATCTTCGACAATACATTCACAATAATTTTCCAAACATATATCTGATATAAAGTCACCTATTCCTACTGTTAAGTTTGTAGTTATTGCACCTGAGCCCGCCCAAGTTGAGTCATACCACCAACACGTATTATTAAATGGTAATCCACTTTGCTCTGATGGTAATGTCCCACCTGAATAAATTACACTAATACTTTCACTATTAATACAACAATTTCTTAAGTATATTCTACTCAAATTGGAGCAATCACATCTTGGGTCTGTACAAGTAGTGATTTCTGTGGGATTAATTGTATAGAGTGAACTACCACTAAAAGTGTCTCCTGTTAAAGATTCAATAGTATAACAAAGACCATTAAATATAAAAGTATCAACGTTATATGTTGGTGTAGTTCCAGTATCTAATGCAACGACAATATCTGTTAAACCTAAACTACCACAACAGGGTGACGCTTGGTAGTAATTATAACTGTCTCCAGTTAATGGATTTTCATCACATATATTTGCAGTAATTCCTGTTGCAATAAAATCAACAAAATCAGAAAAGACTGCTGCATTATATTGAAAATTCTCACCTGAAGAAAGAGTATTTAATTGTGCGTTATTACCATTTACAAGATTTACTGTACTAATTTTTATTTCTACGTAATCTGTGACGCTACCTAAAGGAGATGCGTATAATCCAGCCTTCATTTGATTACACAATTGTGTAGTGCTTTGTGTTGGGCACCCTGCGGTCCCTCCATTAACAAAATCACTAATACCTCCGTCAGTTATTAAAATTATAGATTTTGTTGCATCTAAGTTATCAACTGCTAATAAATCATACGCATTAGATATAGCATTAGAGCAATATGTGAATCCCCCATCATCATTAGCGTTATTAATTGCTGCCACAAAGTCATTGTAATTACTTGTTAACCCAATAACTAAATCAGTATTATCACAATCCGACCATTTTATTGCAGATAACCTGACTTCACCCAATTGCATTAAACCTTGTACGCCATTGGCTATTTCTATAACCCCTTGTTTTAGTATTGCCCATTCAGAACTGTTAATACTACCTGATTGGTCCATCAATATAACAATATCTTGTGGATTACAAGCACTTAAACATACATCACAATCTGCGAATTCAGTAATTGTAGTTTCCACATATATCGGCTCGTCTGTCTCAACTTCATCTATAAATGTCATACATTGTACTGAACCGTCAGTAAGTTCAACGCTATATACACTTCTAAGTGTGGGTGTAAGCCCTGTCGAATATAATACATCGGGTAATAAACACTCTGTTTGTGCTGAAAGTGTGTATGAAGTAGCGTTACTCTGCCACCATAACCAAACCGCAACTTCAGTTGCTCCTGCACCTCCCGCAACCGCGGTTTCTACCATCCACGGGGCATCTGCATAATCATTATCTAAACCAAAATGATATAAATTTGTAGCCAACAATGAATTACTACTTACGATTGTAGTTCCAGTGTTCATCATCGGTTGTAAATCACATACAGTAAAAATTTGTGTAGGTACTGTATAATCAGTGCCATTATAATCTTGTATTGCCGTACCACCAACATATGGTACTAGTACTGAATTGTCAAAAGGAGTACACGCACTAAATCTTTGAGCTAATGGAAAATGTATATCGGTACATCCGGTACAAGTCGAGTAATCACCTGTAACTGATTCTATAGTTAGTGGGTTTGTTATATCTCCCTCACAGTCTCTATATAAACCCTCATAACGATAGCACGATTTTTCTCCATTAGTTGCTTCAACAAAATAAAATTGTCCCTCTGTATAAGTAACACTGTTATCGTAGAAATAACTACATCCTGAAAAATATGTAAAACATTCAGGATAGTCATTTAACACAATATTGCCTTCGGGTGTCGAGTATTCTCCTAACGCATTTAAGATGTCAGTGGTAGTTATTATACCATCATTATTATAATCCAAAAATGGGACGTTTTCAGGTGTTGGCGTTAAAACGTGATATAGTAAAGCATTAAATAATATGGTGGTACTTGCGCTATATACTATTCCATTCTCAGTATTAGCAGTAGTCATTAATGGTAATAAATCACAAACAGTATATATTTCTAGTGGCACCTCATATGTTATAGGACATAAATTATCCTCCCATGTAATTTGAACGTCACTACCCGTGTAAAGTGAACCATTAATGAAAACAGTTACTGATTGAACACATGAATACTGTAATACTTGTGTTGGAAGTATATCTAATACTTGAGTAGTTATATTAGGTACTCCAGTATTTTCATTTAAATTACATATTTGTATAATAAGAGTGTAGGTGACTGATGTTGAATTATTTGTTATTGTTACTCCACTACAAGCGTCACCACCAGGAGGAGGTGCTTGATATATTGTAGTATCGTACTGATACGGATAAGGTATGTCATCGTTTTCAAATGAATCATCTCTACAATCACAGAACAAATGATAATCAGGACAACCACTAGGAGTAGGTGTCGGCGTATGTGTTGGAGTCGGTGTGAGACTAACAGGAACACTGATAGACGGTGTAACAGTAGGTGTAGTTGTTAATGTTGGTGTCAGAGAAGGGCTTGGGTCAGGACATTGAGGACAGTATGGTCTTAATTTTTCACATGATTCTTCAAAGGTATCTACAAAATCTGTTGCAGATTCTGTGGTAGAATATCCAACATATGTATAACAATTTCCACTGTATTCTATAGCGTTGTTAGTATGTCCAGGAATCCAACCATCACTTAAATTAACACCTAAATATATTTCAGGTATTTCACTTAATGGAGTGTTGTTTGAATAAAAACAGCAAGGATAAAACACACCAACTCTATAATTATTACAATTACAACTCACACATACATTACTTATGATGTTACCAACCTCAATTATTGCCGTTGTTCCTCCACTATACAAGTTATTAGGTGGATTAAATAAACTGTAGCAATTTCCATCTAAGTAGAATCCGTCATTTGCACTATACGTATATGAATCAGGTATTGCCACATATACATCAGGTAAGAAACTATCACCATTTAAGGTACAACAATGTTCTGCCTTATAAAAATCAAATGAAACACCGTCAAATGGATTTTCATCACATCCAACATCCGCTACTTGTTGAGCCACTGTGGTTTCCCAATCATTAAATGTAGCCGCTGAAAAATAATTTTCTTGACCTGAAGCAATATTAATTAATTGACCTGGACTACCCGAGCTTATATTTACGGCGATAATCTTAATGGAGTCTAATGTTCCATAAAAACCTAGTTTCATTTGTAAGGCCATTTGTGTGGCACTTATACCACTACAAAATGTATTGTTATAATCAGCTAAACCTCCGTCAGTGATTAATATAATTGTTTTGTCTGAATTTGGGTTTGCATTTGAACCTCCTAACTGTGAATAAGCGGTGTCAAGGGCACTTGTCGCGTAAGTACCTCCCCCTCCATAACTTGCGTTATTGACTGCGTTTACAAAACTTGTGTGATTAGTAGTTAAATTACTTATTAGTTCGACACCTCCACACTCACCCCATTTATACGCACTTAACTGTATTAATCCTACGTCCATTTGAGATTGTAACTGATTAGCAATCTCCACAACACCATTTTTCATTAATGTGAAATTAGGTGAAGTCACACTACCTGATTCATCTAAAAGTATTACAATATCTTGAGCATCACAAGTATCTATACATGAATCACAATCAGTAAATCCACTAACACCAATAACACCTGATGTTGCGATAGATGTATATGTGTCATAATAGTAAAAACAGTGAAAATTACCATAATTATCTTCAAATAAAATACTATCTGAACCCGAATAAGGACTAGCTATTGGGTACTTAATAACAACTATATCTCCACTACCGTCAGTTAAAGATGGCCTAGTATCATCTCCACACTGTCTATATTCATTAATTTGTGGTGCAACTACTGTATTACCAAAACTTGTTTCACATCCTTCACAATCATCAAACTCAACAAAAGTACATTCGTCTGAGTTATACTCTTCTAAAACTTCATCCGTGTTTTGTTCTATATAATAACATCCACTTTCAATACCTCCACATTCTATGAACCAAACTTCACCAACATTTAAAGTGGTTGCACCTGTAAAGTTAACCCGATATCTTAGGTTTTTATTGCAACTTTGTAATATGAATTTTGTAATACTCATGCCGTACAATTAATATTTATGTTGACACCTGCATTTATTTGCAAATTTTTATTAGTAAAATCATTATTACATCCAATATTTGATACTGTGATTGTACTTCCGTTTATACTATAGTCCAATCCGTCCTGAGATAAAGTACTTAGTGAACTTTCAACTGCAGTTAACCATTGTTGACTTGATGGGTAATCTCCTCCACCATAACCTGTATAAAATAAGTCCTTTCTTAACAAAGTACCACTTAATCTAATATCAACGTACCACATACTAGTAAGAGTGTTCAACGTACAATCACTAACATTATAACCTTCACCCGCAACCGCAGTATTAATACTATTTATTAAGGTACTCTGTGGATTTGTTAACCCGATATCACAACTAAGTGTTTGAGTAACACAGTCGGCACCTAATAACTGTCCTGTAAATGTGCATGGTATACAAGGTATTGGAACTAACTCACACCCTCTCTGTCTTCTCCAAACTACTTTCTGTCTTTGGAGTACATTATTTTCCATTTTTTGTCCTCCCATCCAAATGGTAGATGCGGGAATCATTTGTTCAATAAGTTTCATCCAATAGTCACCAATACCATTTGTGAAATCAATCATTTTTTGGTAAGTGTACTTGTTAGATGGTATTCCTACATTCTCTTCTGACTGCATATATTTCCAATACACAGATTGTAGTGTGGGGTAACCACCTCCCTTTCCGTCAGTAATAGTTTGTCGATTTCTAACATTAATCATATTACGATAGAAGGTTTGCGTAAACTCAAAGAAGGTTTTTTCTTTTGGTTTTGGATTAATAACTGTCCAATCTGTACCTTCAGGGTAAGGGTATGGTGAAGTTAGACCTGTAGACGGGAAAGGGTAATTATATTTTTTTGACATATCCCATATGTCATATATTATTCCCTGACCCATGTTTAATCCCAAGTCAATATTTTTTCTATTTAATACTAATCTTTCGTCTTCAACAATATAATATGCGTTGTACCCTGCTTGTGTATTTCTTCTAAGTCCTGTCTCATTATCAGTCCATGATTTGTTATTATCTTTTATAGATGTAATACCAAATCCCAAATCCATATATGGGAAATGTCTAAATCTATTAAAGTATTTTTCTCCATAAGTGAAAGGCTCTAATGTAGTCTGAACATCAGGGTTTTGTCCTGTAAATACTGAATTAGTTGTATCTATTCTTACGGGTGCTCTGTGTTCAGGTGTTTGTTCATACCAACCCGAACCTTTTTCAAAGAATATATCTTCTGTTGGTGTCATAGATGTTGGGTATCCACTATTATCAACTGGATAATCTCCTCTTGTAGTATCTACGGGAGTTATTGATAGCTCAGTGGTAAATCCTGTATATTGTACACCCTCAAAACTAAATGTAACATTGGGGTCTAATACCGGTGTTTCAGTAGTTTTAGTTCCCCCTGTTATTGAAGCGTATTCTTCATTAAATCTATCAATATTAATAGGTCCATCAGCAAGATATATTGTCTCATTAAACTCAATTAACGCCTCAGGGGCTCCAATCATTCTCATTAAAGCCTCTATAGACCTTCTTGTACCTTTAGATTTAAATAGGTATGCAGAATTTAAAATTAAATTTCTATAGTATTGGTAGTCTAATTCTGTAGGTGTCTTATCCCTTGTTTGACCAGGATAAATGGATTGGTTTTTAGTTCCAAATATACTCTGTAAAAAATTATCGTTTGTAATTAGAGATATATTAGTATCCCAACCTAATGTTTGTGCTAAATTTTGTAGAAGTTGTGATGGTATATCATTTTTAACTGTATAATTAACAGAATTCATATATGCCAAAGCATCGATAAACTTTTTAGTTTCATCAAAACTTCTACCATATAGTTGTAATACTTTTTCTACTTTTTTGTCCTGAGTATCAAAGTCTTTAAAAGCGCCTGTTGTTAAAAATCTTGAGATTAAGTTTGCTCTGAATTCGTCAATCTCATCGGCTATTCTATTTAAACTTTCAATATATGCCTCAAATTTTCCTGTTCGGATATCTAAGTTCCAAAACCCGTCTAATGGCCAAGTAACTTTCTGCCTAGTTTTATAAAAAGTACCATCATCACTTTCCCTCATAAACTCAAAGTCTGCAGTGTATTTAGGTGAGACAAGTCTATTTAATAAAAAATCTTCAACTTCATCAAATGGGTCTTTAAATGCCTTTTCAGTTTCAAATTTATTAGGTTTTAACAATATACTTTTTGTTGAGTTAACTTCCCCGCTAAATGGATTACCTTCAACAACTACAGTCACCGTACCGGCAGAAAGTCTAGGTGAGGCATCAAAATCAACAAATTTATACTCAGTTTCCAAATCTTGGAAAAACATAGCATATTTTAAGAAGTTTTTGGTTAAGTTTCTTAATGGACTAACCTCCAATGGTCTAACTGATATGTTACGGTCAGCATTTTCAGAATAATCAATATCAAAATTATTTTTAAATCTAGTAACATCTAAGTCAAAAGTAGTTAAACCTTCAACATCATCATAAGATATATTATATGCGGTATACCCTGTAGTTAATCCATAATAAAATTTATCTATCTGAATAGAAGCAGGAAAATAATTTATTATCTTAGTTATTGACGATGAAAATCTTTTTCTTATCGAGCCATACAGTGTAAAATTTGTTACCTTGGATATGTCAAAGTTTGGGTATACCCTAAAGTTTTTAGCCATAATAAGTTTAGACTCTTCTAAACTATTAAAATCTAAATCGTTAAGAGATATTGGTGCCGAAAACACTCCCGTATCAAAAGTTCTATTAACTTTTTCAACAACGTTAGTGGTAAACTCAAAATTTCCTTGCGTAAGACCACCACCATCAACCAGCTGAAATCCTACGAGTTCATCTGAAAAAGTCCCCCTAGCGTTAGGGGGAGCAGGTGGGTATCTATATTTATTGTCGGCCATTATCCTGTGATGTTTGTAAAGTTTTTACTAAAGTCTATATTACCACCTCGGTCTTGTCGTACCTCGTATAGTAGATTATTAAACTCATCACGAATTTCATATAAGTTGTATTGCTTGTAAATGTTAAGGTTACTATCATATAATGTGTATACACCGTCTTCAATAGACTTAGTCTGATTACCGTAAAGAGCAATTGCTAATGTATCAATATCATGTTCAGCCATTTCTATCTCTACACTTATCGGATTAAAAAATGTATTTGTTATGATAATATTTTGATTTGGTTGACCAATGAATGGTGTTGCGTTTGGCTTATTAGAAGGGGCACTAGCCGGTGATACGGTACAAAATAATAAATCACTACCGTTTTCAACATACCTATATCTAATCGATTTTTGGGATGAGTTTGTTAGGTTGGTAACAACGGGTTCACAATAAAAAGAAGATGTTATAATTCTATAAAAATTAGTTATTTTACTTCCGTCATCGTTTAAGTATTCCACTCTATGACCTACTAATCCTTGATTTACAAATCTATTTCTAAACTGTGAAGGTACTTGATTTAAATCTACAATTATACCTTTAACGTTTGGTAACGCGGACAGTACCCCACAATCAGTAATTGTGGTTCTTATCTCCACAGGTCTTATATAAAGAGTGTAAATACCTATCTCATTAAATTCATCAGCAGGTAATTTTAGATTATAAAGTCCCCCCAATATTTCTACGTTAGCATTTCCTCCTGTATCACCATTATGAAAATATGGTGTTAAAATTTCTGAGGCGTTTAATTTTTTTAACTCAAAATCGTTAGTAACGTCTCTTGAGGGTGTGTAATTCAAGATTATCTCCACATCTTCGGGAGACATATCTGATGGTCTTGTTGTTCCGTATGTTCCTAACGCCATTTTATTCTTGTTCTTTTATTTTAAAGAAACCGTATCCGTAAGATACTAAGTCTCCTATGTTATCAACTTCTCCGAGTCTCTGTATTCCTTCGAAAGCAGAAATTTTACCTCTATCAATAAATATTTGGGATTGTATTTCTGGCGACGATACAACACCAAATAATACTTCTTCTTTGGTAATTGGTTCTGCAACCATCATATCCGAAGTTAAACCACTAGATTCCATAACAAACGTGGTTTTTTTGTTGGGGTAATCAAAATAGTTAACCCCTTGTATTGTATAGGCTGTATATGCATCGGTCATTTCTGTGACTCTTCCGTAGTTTTCTCCGTTCTTAGTAACAACTACCGATGTATCATATTTTGTAGGTCCGTATAGTTTTAAATCCGTAAGTTTAGATGAAGTATATCCCGAAATACTAAATGACTCATTACTTGTTTGTCCTGATATAGTATTGTTAGAGTCTCCTGTAAAAATATAATTAGCGTTAAATGAAACATTAGCCCAATTTCCTGATTGTGGTGTAAATGTCACTTCATTAGGTGCATTATTTATTTCCGCAGGTACGTTTGGTATGGTGACTTTCTTGTCTATATTGGTGACTCCCCATGGATTTTTTTGTGTTAGTTTAATAGTGTATGTCGCATTCGATGGGGCGTATTCATGTTCCATATAATCAGGAAAAACTGCAGTAAATGGTTCTACAGTACCGTCACCCCAATCAATTTCATAAGTAGATAATTTTAAAAACTTTTTAAACTCATCTGATGTGTTATATACTCTAATATTATATTCATTTGTGGTGTCTCCACTAACTGAAAAGTTACTTACCACGTCCTTCTGAAGTATAAATCCGTCAAAACCACTATAAAAACCAATATCATCAAATGTTTGATTAAATACTATAGGTATTGTAAGACCTGTAAGTAAACTACTTCCACCTGTACCACCACTTAAAACCGCAGTCATTGCCGAATAGACGCCAAAAGTATTTCCGCTATAGGTTTTTTGGAAAATGTCACTTTTGAGTGATTCGGGAGAGATTTTTATAAAATATTTATCTTCGTTCACGATGGATTTACATATTCATACCATTTTATGGGTGAACCTTCTCCGATTCTTTGCCCTGTTACAACATCTTTAATACTATATTCATAATTATTAATATCTAAACTTACTTCATAATAAAAATCCTTACTTTTTTCAAAGTTAAATTTATTAGAAAAGTTAGCCTGTGTTCTGTTCATGAATCTAGTGAATTGACCCGTTTTAGCATTAAAGAATTTTGCCCCCATATATAACTTATCAAGTTTTATATAATTTGGGTCTTTTAACCAATAAATAAAGAACCCTTCTTTATCACCAATATAATCCAAAACAAAATTTGGCAGTTTAATTTGTGCGTTGGCAGGTGCGATACTGAGTGTTGGTGTTGCACCTGAACCTATATCTTTGGGATTTGGGTTAACATTACCCTCATCTGATGGTGGTAAGTAGCTAGAACTAGGTGTAGGTGTTGGTGTTGGGTCAGGTATATTACAGTTATATAACTGTGCAACTTTATCACCTCCACCAAATTGATTAGTTAAAACTAACAAATAATCATTGTACTGAAAATTTGGTTCGTTACTGTTGAATATCTTACCGTACCACCCACCTGAAGGTACAGGTCCATAACCATATAATTTAGTACCAACATTTAACGCACCATAATATGTTACTGTTAAATTAGGACTCGTAGCCTCACATGCTGCATCATAACCAATAGGTGCGGGTGTTCTTATATACATAGTATACTCTGGTAGTGGTGTTGGTGTAGGTGTTGGTGTTCGTGATGGTGTTGGTGTAATACATCCGCAGTCATTATTAACAAAACCATTGTAACTATCAATCCAATCCTCAATTGGTGGGTCGGGAATTTGAACCGAAGTATTAGCGTTTGTTATTTCATAACAGACTCCATCAAAATTTTTAGAGTATCCATATGCTGGCCAGTCAAATGCATTGTTCCACAAACTAACTGATATGTATTTTGTTAGTACCTGACTATTACAATTTTCAAACGTAACCTCATACGAATTAAAATTTAAAGGCATATCTATATTTATACTTTGTGTAGGTGATGGTGTTACATTCGGTGTGGGTAATGGTAATTTGCTCTGTGATGGTGTAGGTATAATTGTAACTTCGTCTGTCGATTTTTTATTAACTTCCTCTAATGTTTCATAAGCCCTTTTAGCTGACTCACTCAATTCGTATTTTAATTGCTCGTGATATCCTAAATTTTTTATGTTAATTTTGGTTTCTTTTTCATTATGTTTTTTACTGTTTTCAAGAGTTATTCTTGTCACAGCATCTTTATAAATTTTAGTAGATTCATTTATTGTATATCTTAATCCACTAGAAAAACCTCCTTCAGGTATAACTTCAGGTATTAGAGGTCCCTGAACAAACCCCCCACTAGTACTTATAGGTGTAGTGCTAGACAACCTTGTTTTACCTTGTTGTGTAGGAATTATTAAAGTTAAATATATTTGTTGTGTTTCAGTATCAGTCGTATCGTATAAGTCTAACTTAAAAAAACTTCTTTTAAAGGAGTTTGCATTATAATAAATTTCCGCCTCATTAAAACACGTACCAGTAAAATTAGGATTATCAGTAAAAACATAATCACTAACCCATAAATCCTGACTACCACCATTTGTGGTTTCAACATCTATAGACCTATCAAAAAATAAAAACTCATAATTTAATGAAGTTTTGTTTTCATTTTCATACTTTCTATGGGCATACCTTGTAACTTCAAAGTCTTCTATTGGGTTAATAACTTTTTCTATTGTCTCGTCCTCAAATTTATCTATCAAGTCATCCCTACCTAAAAGGTCAGTTTTTATCTCGATAGGTATATTAAGGTACCTATTACCAGGCTGTATGTTAAATCTATATTTATTCACAGTCGTCAGTTATTGGTGAGAAGATTATATTATTATATAAATTAATATTTCTTTTCATTGGTGTTAATAGAAAAATAATTTCTTTGAACGGGTAGTGACACCCATTAATGAATGGATTATTTAGTCCATTTCCGTCAGTGTCTACGTAGCCATATGGATATAAGTCTCTCCATCTCCATTGATTATCATTTTTTGAAAAGAATGAATAGTCGGGAACTAAATCTACAGTATCTCTATCTCCTGTTTCAATATAATCTGAATATACTCTTATGGGTACAGAATAGTGAGGTCTATAGGTATACCCTTCAGGTAATATATTCTCACTATTATTATCAAATATTTGTGGGTTATAAGATATTTTGTGATTTATTTCACTTAATACTGTTTCTATTTGTTCATAATGATTAAATTCACACACTCCACCCATTAACTCATCACCCTTAGATAAATTTGCATTATAATAAAATCTTTCTCCGTTCAAATCATAATATAAAGTCTCTATTGAATCTCGATTAAATACGTTGCTTATACTCCACCAATCGTCTATTTCATTATCTTTAAAATTTAAGTCCCATCCTACTTGTATACCTGTAGTATTATTAGGGATATATGGATTATTAAACCATCCCATATAACCTTTATTTAAAACCGTCACAAAAAGTTCAGTAAGTGGTCTGTCTAAATTATCTTTAAGACCGCTGATATTAATATCCTCATCAAAGGAAAACCCTACGGTAGTGGTACCGTCTTTTATCGAGGTTCTTTGTTGGTTATTAGGTGTTAATCCTGAATATTCAAGTTGTTTTTCAACTCTAAATGGATTTCTTTCAAATCCAAGTTTAGTTAAATCAGAATTAGTTACGTTAGTTAACACTCCATGTACTCTAACATAATATTCTGAAGTCGTCTCATCTATATTATTTATATCTGAAACTCTTTTAAAATTACCCGTAGCATAATTACCAAATAACGTATCTTCAAATCCGTAGTTGAAAATAGAAAATACGGTGTCATCATTACCAAATGAATCATCCCCTAAAGAGTAAACCTCAAAATACCTTTTACCGTCTATTTCGTTTTTAGTTTTTATCCAATCACCTAATTTAAGGTTATGTTTAAATCCACAATAAAACGTTATTAGATTTTTCCCCGAATTTTGAGTATTCAGAATATAATATGGAACTCCTTCTGTAACCACAAAATTATTTACAGAAGTACCGCTATCAAAAATTACTGAATGTTTTAAGTATTGGTCCGTCTTTTTACTCTTCGGGTACGTGACGTATGTTGTCCAATTATATGTAGAAGCACTTTTATTAACTAACTCTACATGACCTTCAATACCTCTTGTTCTGTAAAAAGTAAATTCATCATATTGTGGGTAACCTTTCCATAATGTACTACCATTAGTTATGGTATTAAAAGCATCTAAATAATATAAAGAATCTCTAAATGGAACATAATTTGTGGCCCCACTAATTGTATTGTTAAATATATTAACTATTTTACCTGCAATTCTAAATTTTGTTGAGCGTTGTCTTTCTACATCAAATCTTTCTTCGAGATTTACAATGACTGACCTATCACCTTCAATAATATTTTTTTTCTGAGACTGTAAATCAACATTTACTTGAATGTCTGTATTTGAAGCACCCGCAAAACGGTCTTCTCCTCTTACAATTCGTATCTCTGATGATTTTTTATTCGTCATGGTAAATTAAAGATGTATTTTTGAATGTACCTATTCATCGCCGACTTACCTCTTTTTAATCCATAATAAAAATAGAATGGTGCACCAGTTTTAAAATTATTCACATTATCATTGTTTATCGGATAACTATCTAACGATACGTCATTTAATGACCTATTAAAAATATGACCTCTACCATAACCATAATTAGGCTTCATATATGGTGAACTTCCATTAAAGAAGTCTTCTCCTTGGTATTTTGATGCGAATATATACTCCGTATTCCAATTATTAAATTCAGTACCAAATAAACCGTTATCTTTGATATTCCACATATAATAAGGTACGATTTGTGTTTTAGTATATCCGAAGTAGTTAGTAGGACCTGTTGGTTCTGTACCAAATGTTGTTACTCCATTTTGTAATATACGTCTATCTATTGTATTAGATGAAAACCATATTCCAATCCTATCATCTTGTACTGTTGTTGTGTCGTCGCAATAATTACCGTCTAAAAATGGTACGACTCCATACTCAGAATTTATCGCAGCCATTTGTGCAAAATCACCATCTACTCTAGCATCAAACAATCTATTTAATGGTGAAGAGTCCCATCCATCATCTGTTAATATTCCCGCCCTAGAAAATAACTGTCCAATAGATGCATCTCCAGTATTAGTTAATTGTTCTAAGAAACTTGTATTTACCAATCGAGAAAGTAAAAATAAATTTACCACATCGCTTGGGTCTTGGTATGATGTTGATTTAATTGTGTCGATTATGTACCCTTCAAAATCGGGTGAAAACGCGATTTCTTTAGTGAACTCATCTCTCGGACCAAGTTCCATTATAGTCGTAGGGAACCATATATTTTTATCGTTCTGACCATAGTAGTAATCTCTTGATGGTTCTTGTCCTACAAATTGATTTGTATTATCATTAAATGGTGTTGAACGATAATAAAATGAATTTGTTTGGTTGTTAAAATATATCGGACCTTGATATCTTAATTTTTCAAAGTATTGTTGCGGGTCTCCACAATACCTATATCTTTGTACTTCATTATCTGAATTATATAAAGTTTGTTTTTGAAAGGTAGGCATATATAAAGTACCATTTATCCAATTATTTTGGAATGCCTCCCCTATTACACCCTGACACACTGCAAACATAAACCTCATTCTGGTTCTATATTCAAATAACATTTCTATATCCGCCCTTAGTGAACGTAATGGTTTTTTGATTACAAACACATAACATCCTTGATTTAGTCTTTCATTCCCTTCTATACCTTGGTCTAAGTCTCTAGGTATGTCACATGGCTCTTCTACCCCAAAGTTTTCACCACTACCACTATAACATCCGAGTGGTACCATACTGTCACAATTAAATGTTGACAAAAGTTGAGCGGTTTCACATGTGGTGTCTTCAATACTATCTAGATATGCTCCACTCGCATCTGTCGGTACCATATTACCGTCAATATCAATTACAGTACCATCATCGTCACTTAAAAATAGTTGTTGTTTTAAGTTTAAATGTAGACCATATCTCCTAAAATGAGGGTATTTATGAAGCGTCGCGAATGAAAATTCAGGCTCGTCCCATCTATCTGATGTAGGAATTCTATCGGACCTAAATAATATTTTTTCTGAGTTTTTCATAATTGTTTTAGGTACACCTCTACTGTTATTATTCTCATATCTCTTAGGTAGATACATAGGTGATACTGTTATAACTTCTCTATTTCCATTTCCACCCAACCTTCTTTTTAATCTAGCTTCATTACTATTTAAACGGTTAGGATAACAGTATTGAAAACCTATACCTTCTATATTTGTTTGGAAATTTGGATTAATTCCGGTTTTTGGCCATGACTTATATTCACTAGAGCCTCCGATATCACCACTAAACCACATTTGTTGATAACTACCGTTAGGACAATTTTCTCCAGACGTATTTCCAAATTCATTTGCAGGTAGATTACCCATCCAATCTTTAAAATCCGGACTATCTCTTAGTTGTTTATCCATAGAGATATACTTGTTTGGGGTATAGTTATCCCATGCCTGCCATAAATTAGGGTCAGGTCTAAATAAAAATGGTTTATGCCACAGTTTGTTATTAAAATTATATCCTGCTACATCACCTTCATAATTATACACCTCACCGTCATTATCACAATCGTGCCAATACAATCTTCTTCTATAATAACTCGTTCCTTGTGGGTTTTGATTATCGTCAGGTCCATTGCTTTGATTCCATAGTCGATAATGTGCGATAGCACATCTTTCACCCTTGTAATTACTTCTCCAATTACCCACATTCATTCCATTCCAATTGTTTTGTATTGGAACATTCATAAAATAATCACCTGTTACAGTATATGTCCCATTCCAATTATTTGGATTTGCAGCACTGTCTAAACTTTGTCCGAATAGTTTAGATAAATCATAGGTGATTTTTTGTCTCGGCATGTTTGGGTCCACACCTCTTACAGCAACAATAATACGGTAATTACCAAATTTATCATCATAAAATCCACCCGCCTGTGAGTTATTTCCTGTAACTTCTTCATCTGAATTAACACCATTTTTATCACTAACCCTAAGATATCTACCTTGAGCTTCTTTTTCCCATTGTCCATAGTAATTTGTATACTTACTAAAATATCTCCATAATACACCTGTAAGAACATTCGCGGTACCATCTGCTTCGCCATTTGTGTATACGTTTACTGGTAGTTCTGAAACTGTACTTAATTGTGTTGTGTAATTCCATATTTCCCATGGTGTAATCGCTTTAATACATTGGAAGTACTCAACTCCTGATTTAAATTTCATGTCCATTGTTGATGCAGTGTTGTATAGATATGCTGTTTTTGTGACTTCGCCACCATTAGAATCCATTGCTTTAAATTCAACAGGAATATACGATGAATCAGAATGTCCTACAGTAGTACCTGTAATCCCATTACCGTCAAATTGGTTTCCTTCTGGAAACATTTGAAAGTTTGGGTCTTCAACACTAGAAGGTTCATTGAAGAAAAATAACTGTCCTTTTTCCATGGTTTCTCCTTCGTCTAAAACCATTATAAACGCATTGTCTAACCATGTGGTAACAGGGGCGTCAAAACCAAGCTGGTCGTTATGTAGTTTAGTCCGTATTCTTGTCGTTGTGGCCCTGTTTAGATAATAACCGTCTATAACTTGAGGTCTAGGTACTGAAAAATTACCTGTATCATATTTTTTAGCCACAGCTTCACTATCAAAATTAGATAAAATACCTGTATCTCCGTAAAATAGAGCTCTACGATTTAAAAGGTTTAATGCCTGTGCCCATGTGGGTTCTGAACCCAACATCCACCTAACTCGTTTATTTGCCCCAAATAGCTGTTCAACAGTCGTAGGTTCATCTAAAACCGGATAAACCGGCGATTTATACCACTGAACTTGGTCCCTTCTGTTAAAGTTGTTTGCAACACTCCAACCCGCACATGCATCATCGTCACCCGCGCCTAAATCTTTAAGTAAATCAGTATACATACCATTTTTACTGTATTGGTCAAGACCTGACCTTATTAATTGACCTTGTAATGCCCTAACACCTAAGGTAGCGTCTGCACATCCTGTGGTATTATCAGCCTGTGCTTCATTCGCTGGAAATGCGTTATTATATAGTTCTTTATATGACGCATCAATAATAGGTCCATAGTTTTCTTCATCGGCGTAAGACTCTAACTGACCCGCAGTGTCACTGTCTTCTTCTTGTGTCTTTTTTGTTTCACATGCACAAGCCTCACAATCAGGATAACTTAACATTGGAAAGTTTATCGTGCTAAACGGACTTTCTTTAGGTGGTGGTGTTATTTCCTTTCTTACGCAATCCTCTTTACTTCTTCGTCTTGAAAAAAGTGCTATTATTAAACATATACCATATAAAACAAAATTAATTATAGTACTTATAACGATTATTAACGCCCTGAAGATTGGCCATATCAATGTAACTACGTGAGCTATAGCTAATAAGATAATTAAAGGTATCGTTAAAATACTAATTATAAAATTAAATAAAAATATAAGTGCACTACCGTTTCTTTGTGCATCAACTACAGGTAATGGGTTGTGTTCACTCTGACAAGTTTTGTCATTAATTTCTTTAATACCTAAGTGTTTTATTCTATTCCTACCCCATTTGAATCTATCTAAATGTGACGCTATCGTATAAACTTTATTGTAATTAAATTGATAGAAACTATCCTCACAGTTTATCGCGGCATTTTTATCATAATACTCATCCCAATCAAGTGAAAACGCATAAGATTTATTTCTATCTTCTTCGGATGGTATATCGTCAGTGGTAGTTCCTGACCATCCATGTTCTCTAATATTTGGTATTAAGTAATCGGCTCTTATAATATCGTTTTTAAGTCCTGCCTCATTTTGGTATTTAATTCTAAATCTATATTTACCTTTCGTCGGTATTCCTACTGTCGGGTCCAATGATATAATTTGTTCTCCAAACTCATCAGTTATTATGTAGTCAAGATTCATAGGAAGGTCTACCATCCATGTACCATTATCATCAATTACATTTCCCCCATCTTCTAAAAAGTATTGTTCTAAAATAGGTTGTCCCTCAGCATCAACATCAATAGTTTGCCTGATTGCCAATATCTGACCAGGTCCAGCAACAACGTCACATAATTTACCGATATCATTTTTAGGTTTGCAATTACCTTTTAGGTAATCATCTTCGGTGCTTGAGAATACTGAACCCATAAAAATAGATTGTGGTGAGATTTCGATACCTAATTCCCTCAAGTCAAAATCTGACCTTGTAATACCAACATCACACAATTCGTTTTCACCCCAAAATGGTGAGACTTCAATTTCTCTAACACTATTAACTATCTGAGGTAAGCTATTTAAGTCCTCACTTGCCTTAAATTGTTGTCCGTTAAATTGGTTTGGTACACCCATACCCATTCTTATTAAATCGGCAGGTCTCAATGAAAACTGACCCATATTAGATAGGTCTAAATCCATTACTAATTTTTGTTGACCTAATGGTACGCCAACAATCATAAAGTCACCACTATCGTTAGTCTTTACAGTGTATTTATAATACTTTTCATATACTTGTAATACTTCTTTTCTTGTTAACACATCTTCTCTTGATGGGAATGTCCCGGTGGGTGTGTGTCCCCCGTACTCTTTTTCATATGGTAATAGATTATATCTATATCCGTCATCATTCCTTACGTTTATATTTTTATAAGGATATAAGGTAGAAATAATAGGGTCATTAGCGTCGATATTATCTAATGGTACAAAAACAGATATAGTTGCGTTTGGAACTCCGAAACCTCCGTTAGCTATAACTCTACCAACCACTATACCATAATCCGCACAAAATCTATCATATAAATCTTCCTGTCTTAATTTTAAGGATAATATTTCCAAAAAATCAAAATCTTGTTCTACATTAAGTCTGACTTCTTTGTCGACCCCTACTTCTGTTCTAAATCTATATGATTTTGGCATAAAATACTTTTAAGATAAATAGTTATTTATCCTAATTTTAATTTTAAAAAAATAAAAGTATATGAATGTGTTATGAGAACTCTACGTTCTTAAGTTGTTTGATTCTCACTTTTATATCTTTCTCAGGAAATCTTATTTGATATATTTGATTTGGTTGAGCGAAAATAGTATCGTCTATTAACTCAATTTGTTTGGTATTATTATCAACGTATCTTTGTGAGGTCTGAGAAGACGAATATTGCCCTCCTGTTTTGTTGAATACTTTTAAGTCTGCCAGTGTACTAACACCTGGTATGTCTTGTATGATTCTCCTAATGTCAGATATATTTACATTCTTCCCTAATAGGTTTGTCATAGGTGATAAATAAGACTCCACACTATTAACTATATTAGTGACGACCTGTCCTTGGTTTTCTGTGGATGTCATAGCCACACTAAATTCAAACTCTAAGTCTATTACGTTCGCACTTCGTATAGAAATATAATCGTTTATCATACGGTAATTAGAAAGATAATTCGCTATATTATCTTTTAATGTGTTTGATACGTTACTTGTTAACTTTCTGTTTGAGTCATAAGATAGTATTTCTATTTTTATCTTATTATCTTCCTCAACTATGGCGGCCTTAGCTGGTGCACCAAATCTACTTGGCATCGTTCTTATTAGTGAGTTATAATCATTTACAGTTACTGCCCTTTTTTGTGCTGCAAAATTAAATGTAACCATGTTTCTAACTTCTTCGGTTGTTGGTAGGTCTCCTCCCCCTATTGCCGCGGTTACATTATTACACCTTAAACTTTGAAGTACATTTTGATTAATGTTTTGTGAAGGTCCGTTAACCGCAAAATTAACATTTCCTATTTGATTAATTGTATTAACTCCTATGTTAGATGTTGTTCCCCCACCTACTCTATACTTCACAAATAAAGTTGTATTTGCCTTAACTGTTTTACCTAAAGCAATGTTATTTTGATAGTCTTGTAACCTAAGTGGGATGCCTGTTCTTGCAAACTCAGCGAGTTGGTCGTCCGCGGTTACTGTAGCACTACCGAATTGTACTCTACAGTATCCTTCAGGTGTGTATTCCGATATAAATCTATTTTCAGTTTCTATATATCTTCCAACTTTAATACCTGGATTATCAGATGCTTTACTTGGGTCTTCAACAAAAATTGTATTTTCGGCTAACGCGTCAACTTCGTACCATTTATCAGGTGAAGTAATAAACTCATCATATGTCGGTGGACTAGAATATGATGTCCCGTCTTTTTGTATTAATGAAGTAATACTTATTACATTTTTTTCGGGTAAAAAGAACTCATAGAATGGTTTTACGTCATTGTTATTAATAACTTTTTTAAATACTTTTGTAGTACCATTAACAACAACTTCTCTTTTTGTTATAGTGTAGTTAATTACTCTATTATTAGAATCAAAATTAGGTATTTTAGTTCTATTAGGGAAGCCTTTGTTATTATATTGGGTACTAAAATCAATATCGTCAGGATTTTCAAATATTTGTCCTGCGCCTATGAATTGTGAACCCGCTCTTATAATACCTAAGTATCTACTATCTTCTTGGTCCCCAAAAGCAGGTACTGTAATAGAAACATCAACTAATGCTATAGAGGGACGATTACCTGGTATTTTTAATCCATAAGTTCTTGCAATATTATATATTGAGGATTTTTGTTGAGCATACTGTAATACCGTTTCTTGTATACTTCTATCAATATGGTAATGTAGGTTATCACCAATCGCAGCGTTTAAATCTAAAAATACTGAATAAACGGACGCGTCATTAAAGTTATCTATTAACTCAGGATAATATTGACGCGTAAAATTAATCAGGTCCTGTCTTAGTCCTTCAAAGTCTCTATCTGTATATGAAATTTTACGATTAGCCATTTACCTTAAATATTAATAATAATGAAATCTCTAGTATCAAATGTACTATCTTTAATAGAATAGTCTATTTTTACTTTTGCAGTATATTCTTCAACACCTTCACCGGCGGTTCTAAATATATCAAACATTTCATAAGTGTTTTGTTGGTCTTCAATGTTTAAATTACCAATAGGGCTTTTGTCTTCATCAGTATATGGTCGTATGGTAATATCGTTTATCTGTAAGTTGGGTATGTACTTGTCACAAGCAATCTGTATATCTGATTTTATTGCGTCAAATGTTGGTCCATCCATAGGTTCAAAAATAAATTCATATATTCTTGTTCCAAAATCAGGTAAATAATATCTACTCCCTTTACGTGTTAGAATTAAATGTAGTAAATCCGCCCTTATTTCTTCAGGTACATTTTCAGTTAAGTCTAAGTAAGTACCATCAGCACTATCCCTAAAAGGAAAATTTACTCCATATGTTTTCTTTATTGCCATAACAATAAATATAACTTATAATATTTTTATAAAAAAACCCGTGTCTAAACACGGGTCTTTTTTTTATCCCTCACAAGCCACACACTGTAGGTCATTTAAATTTAATTTCTTCCTTGCAAATGCCTGAGCTGAATTCATAGAGTGTTGATAGTATAGTGTTTTAACTCCTAACTTCCATGAATCAATTAATAGCTTATTAACGTCTCTCGTCGGCATATCAGGTGATATCATTAAATTTAATGATTGTGACTGGTCAATATAATCCTGTCTAACCGACGCTTGATTTATGATTGATGCTTGGTTAATCTCTGCAAATGTTCTAAACACATCCTTTTGTTCGTCTGTTAGAAAATTTAGATGTTGGACTGAACCGTCCTTCTGTTTAATTGTATCCCATATTTCTTTGGTATCTTTCCCTAATTCACTTAATAGTTTTTTAAGTATCGGATTTTTAATCGTAACTTTTAATTTTGCCACGTCTTTAACGTAACAATTAGACCAAATTGGTTCAATTGATTGTGATACTTGACCTAATATAAAAGCTGACGATGTTGTGGGCGCAATTGCATTAAGTGTTACATTTCTACGTCCGTAACCTTCAAGATATTCAGGTTCTCCAAATTTTTCAGCTAACTCAGCGGATGCACTATATGATTTTTCTTTAATCAATTTAAACACCTCTACGTTTAACTTTGCACTTTCTTTTGTATCAAACCCTAACCCTTTTGATTGTAGTAAGGAATGCCACCCTAAAACACCTAATCCAAGGGCTCTTTGTCTCTTAGCAAAGTTATATGCCTTTTCAAGATAGAAAAACGCTCTATTACCTTCAATAGAACCATCAGATTTTAAATCTTCAATCTTAGTTAAAAATTCAGTAACAACCGCATCTAAGAAGTATGTCATTGTCTCAACCGCATCTGTATCTTTCCATTCGTCATAATGTAATACATTCATAGACGATAAAACACAAACGAATGATTCTTCTTCTGAATTATGAAGAGCAATTTCTGAACAAAGGTTAGAATTATAAATTTTAGCACCTTTATCTCTATACACTTCAGGTGATTTATTATTCATAGTATCACTAAACATAATATACGGATATCCAATTTCTCCACGTCTTTGTATCACTTTAGCCCATATAGCCCTTTTTTTCTCATCACCATCAATCATTTCTTTCATGAAATTATCACTAACAGTAACTGCGTGTGTCAAATCTTGGATTGGGAACCCTTCTGTCCCTATTTCAAGAAATTCCATGATGTCAGGATGCTCAACAGGTAAATAAGGTGAAAAACGTCCTCTACGAGTTGCGCCCTGTGAGATATTATCAACAACACTCTCAAAAAGATTCATGAAATGAACTGCTCCAGGAGCATGACCGTTATCGGTAATATCGGCACCTCGTTCACGAATATTTCCAAAGTACCCTGAAGTACCTCCACCCATTTTACTCATTTCACCAACTTCAGCTTGTGTGTATAAAATAGATTCAATATTGTCTCCGATATTTGAACCAAAACAACTTACTGGTAGTCCTCTTTTTTTTCCAAAATTAGCCCATACAGGTGATGATAATGAATACCATCCCTTACTCATGTAGTCATATAATTTATCAGCAAATCCTTCGATTCCTAATATTTTTTCTGCATGGTCTGCAATTGTTCTAATTCTTTCAAGAGGTTCCTCACCCTCACTCAAATACCCTCTTCGAAGAAAGGTTATGGATTCCTCATTAATCCAATCAAAAGGTTTTCTATTTTCCATTTTTTATATCGTAATTAAATTAAAATAAATCGTTTGACGTAATCGATTTTGATTTCTTACTATAATTAATACTTCTCTTATTGAAGAAATCTGTGTGTTTTGTTGTTAAAATCTCATCATCAAACCATTCAGTAGTTTCAAGTAATGTTTCATTTATTGTAAAAATACTATCGATACCGATTGAGTTTAATGATACGTTAAATCTATGCTTTATAAACTCCATAGTTTGCTTTTTAGTTAAAAAGTCTAAGTCTCCTTTTTCAAAAATCCAATTAACTATTTCAATCTCAGCATCACACGCTTCTAAAGTCGCATCAATTAAATCTTCCACTAACTCTTCTGTCCACCAACGTGGATTTTCTTTCTTGATTAAGTTTACTAAATCAAATCCAAAATTAGCGTGAATGTTTTCTTCTTTAGATGTCGCTTCAACAGCGTTACTAATACCTTTTAACATATTTTTATGTTTGTTGAATGACATAATAACTAAAAATTGAGAAAACAGTGAAACGTTCTCAATAAACATTGAGAATAGTATTACTGACTCAAAATAGTCTTTGTTTTCAACACTTTTAGAATTAGATATAGACTTTTCAAGGTACTTAATTCTTCTTCTAATTGCGGGTACTTGCATTAGGTTTTCAAATTCTTTATTGAGACCTAATAACTGTATTAGGTGTGAATACGCATCTGCATGTCTTACTTCAGACTCTGCGAATGTTGCTCCAACATTACCAATTTCAGGTTTTGGCATTCTTTTGTATATATCACCCCAAAATGTCTTAACTGCAATCTCAATTTGAGAGATTGCTAACATCGCTCTTTCAAGTGCGGTTTTTTCTTTTTCGTCTAAGTGTACTTTAAAATCTTGTATATCTGAAGTAAAATTAAACTCTGTATGTACCCAATATGAATGTCTAATGGCGTCGACAAACTCATTTAACTCAGGATAATCATAGGGTTTTAAATTAACTCTTTTTGAGAATATGTTCGGTCTGTTTTTAGCCCTGTATACAATATACTCTTTTGCCACTTCGTTAAGACCATTATCCATTAATTTATTTTCAACCATATCATGGATGTCATCAACGTGTGGTATTCTTTCTTTATCATTTCTAAACAACGCTTTAGTTGTAATACGAGCAATCTTTTCCGCCATCTCTTCGTCGACTTGGTTAGTGCTCTTCATCGCCTTTAAAACTGCAACTTCAATTTTTTCAGTTTTAAAAACGACTTTATCTCCGCTTCTTTTTATCACATAGCGCATATCTTTCTCTACTTTATTCATTAGATTCTCCATCTTTTAAGACAATTAATTAAGATTTATTTTCTTTTTGTTTCCTTTTTTCAAGAAGTTCACGGATTCTTTCTTTGTTTTTCTCCTCCTTTTGTTCTTCAAGACCAAGGAATGTTACACTCTGCTCCGTATCGATTTCTAACATTTCATTATCAAACTTACAGTTTTCAAATACGATTCCATCTTTACCAATACGTGACTTAGTAATTGCAATGGTTGCTAAATTCATTTCTTTTTGTTGTAATGACTTAGCAACTGAAATAATAACGTGACCAACTTGTGCCTTTTTAATTGAACCTCCCATCTGGTCTGTAGTAACAACGTCAGAAGAAATAGAACTTCTATTTCCTTGTGTTGCTGTCCAACCAACCAAGTTTAGTTCGTGACACATAGCCTCGAAACCTCTCATAACTGAACCTTCACTTTTCCATTCATCACCTAAATTCTTATCAGGTACAACACAATCAATATAATCTAATACGACCATGTCAACCTTAGTCCCTTCAGCTATCATCTTACGAATCTGATTTTTAATCTGATTCATAGTAAGTGTGTCTGACGGTAACTTTTTGAGAACTAACTTATTCGATGCATTTTCTCTGATTTCTTGAACTTTACTTAAAACTTTGTCTTTGTGCATTGACAATAAATCGGGCGCAATTTCAGTCCATAAAGTAAAATGCTTCCTTTGAATAATCTTAGGGTTATCCTCAAAGAAAATTTGAAGAACGTTATATCCTAAGTTAAATGCGTGATTTGAAATCTTTGTTAAGAGTGTAGATTTACCGACACCTGTTGGTGCCAAAATAACTCCTAACTCACCTTTAGCGATTCCACCTTTAAGTAGATTGTCAATACCTGGTATTCCCATAGGGATTGGGTGTCTGAAGTCTTCCTCAAGTACTTCTTCGAGGTTTGCGAAAACCTCAGCAGTACCAGCATCTACTTCTCCAACTTGTAAAGCTTCTCTTACCATTTCCTCCAAGTGGTCATAAGATTCAAAATCACCTTTATCAATGATTTTTTGTGCCTTAGACATGACTTTTTGAAGTTCTTGTTGTTTACAGAACTTAAGAGCTTTTTCCTGTACGAAAGATTCACCTTCGGCAGGGGCTTCTTTTACTTGCTCCATCATATCAAGAACTATCTTCTGAGCCATAGGAGACGATACTTCTGACTTAATAAGTTGTTCAAGAGTATTATACGAAGGCGTGTGTTCGTACTTTTGGTAATACTCTTTGAGAACTTGCATGATTAACTTAAAATACTGATTATCAAAGTATTTTGGTTCAATTACATCAACAATGGAAGAAGCAAAGTCCTTATAAAGAACGATGTTATTTAATAATTGTATTTGAAATGTGTTTCCGAGATATCCGAAATTTTTTTCCTTCGACATGTTGATTGTAATTACTAATAATGTGTTTTAATAAATATGTTTAAGAAAGGGTATATTCCATATAATTCTGTGTCAATTTGTCAGAAGAAAAAACTTCAGTTAGTGACTTCAGAATAGACTTTAAATGAGGTCTTACATCTACAGTGTACCTAATCTTAGGTGGATATTTTTTTCCATCCCAACCGCGGTGCATAATAACTTCGTCATTATACTTGACGTATATGTTAAAAGTCTCATCGTCATCTGTCATAGATGTTTCTATTATTTGAGGGTCGGACATGATTTGATATTGATTTTCCAACATATACCAAACAGTTTTGGTTTTTAAATCATTGTGAATTTTACTGTATATATCACTTACAGTATCTGCTAATTCTACACTACTTTTAGTCCCTTCATTATAACCTTTAACATTGTAGTATCTCTGTACAATGATATTGTCATTCAATGTGAGTAGAAACTCCATCTTGGTAATGTCATTCTTTTCTTTACTCATTTTTTTGTTTTTTTTTAATTAGTTTTTCTAAATCTTCTTTTTTCTTTTCTTGTAAGTTTCATAAAAGGTGTCAAGAAATACACCCATGCATTGTCTGTTTTTGGTAAGTATTTAAAAATTCCATCGTTCATCATCATTCTCATAAGGTTTTGATACCCTCGACCTTCAGGGTCAATATCCTCTTCGTAATACAGTTGAACGAGTTCCTTCGCTTCTTCCGTTAACAAAGGTTGTGAAAGGTCGACAAGTTGTTTGTTAATAACATAAAACTCTTCTCCATAAACCCCTCTTTTTGTCTTTCCTGATAACAAGTTTTGTAACGCTCTATTGTCTTTATCGTTTTCATGTAGTTTTTCACCCTTTTGTAAAATGTCGTCAACAGACACTACAGAATCAAGTATCTCAGGAAAAAGTTTTGAAAAAGTCTTTTCACCAAAATAGTAGATACCATCAATATTATCTGATTTGTCACCAGATATTATTTTGAAGGTAGCCACATTTTGGTGGGGAATTGAAATGTCTTTCAGTTTGACTTTATCCCCGTCTTTAATCATTTGTTTTTGGGATGGAGAATATATCTGCACATTCTCAGAGATGAGTTGTGTTAAGTCTTTATCCGCAGAGAATATCGTTTTGTGTTCGTCTAAAGAGATTTGACAGTAGTAGGCAATCATATCATCAGACTCGTTACCATCCACCACCACCTGACGAATAAACATCTCCTCAAGGTATTCTTTAACTCTCTTTAATTGCCAATTAAAAGATTGTTTTTGAATGTCGTTAAGTCGATTATATCGTCTATTCTCTTTATATTCCGCAAATATTTTTTTTCTCTGAACTGAGTTATCATCTCCGTCCCAAAAAACAATTACCTTGTCATAGTTGTACTCGGATATAAATTTACGTAGGGTATTCACAAAATGGTAGATGCCACCAATGTGATTACCTTTATGGTAATATTCACGAACTCCGTGATAACCTATCTTAAATAGGTTGTTTCCGTCAACTAATAGGGTTTTTGTCACAACTCATTTATATCAAAGGTTCCACTATCTTCTTCCAATTTAAAGTCACCTCCTGTTCCAATAACCTCTTTCCAATATTCAGAGTGTTCTGCTTTGTAATTTTCAATAGATTTTTTTTCTTCAGTCGAATCTTTACCTGCGAGGAATCCATGTGCTGTAACTAAGATTCTACCATCTTCATATCCTAACCCGTTGATGTGATTTTTCATTACGGATACTTTTGTTCGACTAGCGAACTTAACTTTTCTTTTATCTTTTACCGCGGTAATCTTTGTTGTGCCCGCGTTCTTTTGATTACCAAACAGGAACACCATGGACGAATTCAACCATATAGCCTCACCTCCTTTTGCTTTGATTTTAGGTTGACCAAAGGGATTATCGGGTAATTCGACCCATGGTTGATTAACAATAACCAAAGTATTTTCATGTTTTGAGTCTGACCTTCGTGAACCTGAGATTCTTTGGTTTATACCCATACCTATTTTATCTGCGAGTACTGCCGCGTTGTGTTGTTTACCTCCTTTACCATCATAAGTCATCTTACAAGGTACAGAACCTACAGAGTCCCAAAGGAATAAAAGGTCATAATCCAAATCACCATTTTCTTGAGCGTCTAACAAAGAATTAATATAGTCGGTAATTTGTTCAATATATTCAAAGTTGTTATTAAAGATGAAAAATCCATCCCAATCCAACTCACCCGTTTCTTTATCTACCACTTCTTCACAATCAAAACCCATAAGTTTTGCGTGGTCAAATGACCATTTTTGTTCTGTAATAATAAACACAGGAAGTATACCTCTTTTTTGTGCATCAACGGCTGCTTTAACTAAAGCAGTAGTTTTACCTGTGTCAGAATGACCCAAGAACATATTAAGGTGTCCCATAGCAGGACCTGGTACGCCAACCGCATCCAAAAATTCAGTTCCTAAATCATAAAACCTCTGTGGTTTAAATTTTGCCGAAGAAGAGAACTGCTTCTTTATGTCTTTAAATGATTTTTTCTTAATTGCCATTGTATTTTGTTTTTTTCGTTACGAAAATTTCGTAATGAGAAAGATAGGGAAGCTTTTAGACTTCCCTATCTATGGTTTTGTTTTTGTTAGAAAGGAAGGTCTTCGTCGACTTCCATTTTTTCTTGTGGGTCTTCAACTGTCTCAGTAGTTTCTGCCTTAGTGGTTGTTGTACCACCAATAGTTTCAGTGGTATCATCACCATAGACAAACTTCTTAAGTTCAGAATCCCATACAGGGGTCTCACCTCGTGCAACCGCCTCAAGGTATTCGATGGGTCGTTGTGCGTAAACGTCAGACCAAGTCATTTCATCTTCAACCCATTCCTTCATTTGGTCGGAATCGTCACTCAAAGGTGCTGGGTCATCATACATAATCGTTTGGACAACTGTGTATTCGATACCTGAATTAGTTTTAGATTTAGATAGTTCGACAATCAAATCACGACCTTCGTTAGCGTCGGTGATATCACCTTTCGCTCTCCAAATTGGAATGATTTTGTCAAGGATACCCTCTTGCTTGTAGTTGTCCTTAAACCTCCAAAACTTAACTCCATCTTCTTCATTGTCACGGTCAATAACCTTAACAATATAGAATTTACGAGGACGATACTGCATCGCCAACTTTTTATCGGACTCTTTACCTGTAGACATAAGTTCTTCATAAACCTCTGTCAAAGGAGAACGTTCTCCATCATTTTTACCTGGGTCATATAGTTTAACCCATCGTCCGTCTACTTGGACTTCATGAAACCATACTTCTTTGAATGGTGATGAGCCGTCAGGTGTTGGGAGTATACGAACTCTAGATTGTCCTGATTTGGTTCCTTTAGGGAGATACGTAGTGAAATACTTCTTAAGACGTTGCTCCTGTGTCATACCGTCTCCGCTACCGCGGGACTCTGTGTTTTTTTCGTACTGTTGTAGTACTGCGTCGAGTGCATTTGCCATAGTTTTTTCTTTTATTCGTTAAAATTTTATCTGTTACTCATCAACAAATATAAGTGAGAAAAGTACTAAGTCAAATGTGGTATAAATAAAAAAAGACCTCATAAGGGTCTTTTTTTATTTTGTTAAATTAGTTTTGATTATTAATAGACTATCATTGTTTGGATGAAATTCAATTACCCATGTCATACCATTCCAATCTGTCCATTCTTCACCAATTTTAATTGTGTTCTCCCAATATCTTATAGGATATTGTCCGTCCCAATAGGTGGGAATCATTGCGTCAAATCCAAATTTACTCGGATTTTTGTATACTTTAGTTGGGATTTGGTTATAACATCCCGTTAATAAAAAAGTAATCGATAAAAATAATAGTTTATAACCTTTCTTCATCTTCAAATGGTTTATCAAATGACTTTTTGATATCACCATCTGAATAACTTTCTACATCATCTGAAGTAAGAACGTATTCATTCTTACCTGTCTGTTCAAGTTCATCTTGTTTGTCCATAAAAAAATCGGTGAGTTTTTGATTGTAAGGATAACTATCAAGACTTCTAAGTTGTAACTTTTCTTCAGGTGATTTCTGTCTGTATTTTTCGACTTTTTGTTCTAAGTCATTAATCTTATTTAAGATTGTATCCATCTCACCAAGTTTAGAAGTCAAATCATCTAACTTACTAAACATTGTTTCCATATACTCGTCTTGTTTGTCCGATATTTCTTTTTGTGATGTCACTAGTTCAGTAACATCTAACTCTTCAGTGCCACTATCTTCAGTTGTTTCAATTCCTTCATCACCAACAACTTCAACGTCAGGGTCACTTTCTACATCAACAGGTTCGGGAACTTCTTCAACATCAGTTTCTGTGTCTAACCCAACATCATCCGTTTCTTCACCTCCCTCATCAGGTAATTGTGGTAATTCAGTTCCTTCCTGCTCAATGATATAATTATTTATTTTATTATATCTCTCGATTTCATTTATAATTTTTTTATCTATAGACATTGTTGTAATTTTTACCCATTTAATAATGTTTTAACACCATGACGTGTTTCAACTTTCATTGTTTTATTTACTTTCATGGTGTTATCAACTCTTTCTATTAGACCGTCCCTCATTCTGACTGTATAACAATCACCTGTGTCTAAATCACAAACCTCTTTATAACCATTTCCGTTATCTCTTTCTGTAATTCTACTATCTTTTTGTAGATAGTCGTCTAATAATTTTTTGATGTTCATCTGTAATCTTTTTATATAAATATGTTTATTATCAAGAATATTCAAATTTCTCCTCTCTGTACTACTGATTTAAATATATTCAACCATTGGTCGTAATTAGTCTTGAATTTCTCGTTTGTGTTTTTTTGATGGTTTACCTCATTTATTATATCTGATGCAGTACCACTAAATGGAGGATTAAGGTATACATTACTCATATAAAGTATTGTAAGTGTCTTAGGTAATTCGTTTGTGGTGGTTCCTTGTTCTAAAACATCGTATATAGAGTCTGCCATTGGTCCAATCGGGTTTAGTGTTGCCCTCATAAAGTCTAACGATTTATCGATAGTATCAAATGATGCTATTGTTGTTAAAGTTTCACCGTTTTGTACACATACTTGTGAATCAAAGAATTGGTCTCTATTAGGAACTAATACGTCAGTCCTTACATCCATAATATTATTATTATAACAATTTTCTCTGACAGACTTATTTTGTGTCGCAATTCCATATATTAAAATTTTAATTTTATCGCTTGTAAAATTATTATTATTAACATAGTTAATTACATCTTGTGCTTGTATCGGTGTCTTCACCATATCGGTAAATGGTTTTTCAGGATATTTTGTAATTTCTTGACCTTTATCCTCAGGGGCTTGTTTAATATTTTTCATTTTAGATAGCGCTAAATTGTTTTCAGTTTCTCCTGTTTTAGCGTTTATTTCTTCCTGTCTAACTTTTTCTTGATATTGTTTTAATATTTGTCTATTTACACTTGCAACTAATTTATCTGGTGGTGAAAGTGCAAATTTTGGTATTCTAATTCCGTCAAAGTTAGTGGTAAACCCTCTGTTAGTTATATTATGTGTCACATTCATTATTAAGTAAGGTCCATAAAATAATGGTACGTTTGTAAGATTAAAATACATTGTAGGTTGTATCATCGCATTACCTAATGATTGTACTTGACAGGTGTAACTTCGTGTTTTATAAAAGTTATACAGAGATTGTGATTGTTGAGCAACTTGTTGTCCCGATGCTTGTGAACCCATATCTGCTAATACTTGGAATGTTGGTCCTATGTTTTTATGTTGGTTCATGTCTATAGAGACTGAGTTAAACACTCCCTGATTTCTTTTTCCGAAATCTACTTGGAATCCTACACATCTATTACTTTCAGAATAATTAGTTTTATTTGTTTGATTTTCTCTTAATGGACAATCCGATGGGTTTGTTATATCAAATGCATCATCACCTTTTCTAAAAGTATTATTCTGCCCTGTACCCAAATTAGCTGATGGTTCACCAACATATATACCTATCATTCTTGGTCTACTATCCTTTGTATCAACTTCCATAAATGTACCAAATAAGTCGTTTGGTATGTCCTGTGGTAACGGTTCTCCTTTTTTAACTCTATCGTTTCGACCATAAAAATTTGTATAAGCCGGTGTTGGTATAAATGTGAAATTATTTTTTTGGTAAATTAGACCTAAAAGTCCGTACACTGACATTTTATCATTTCTACCGGTTATAAATCCTTCTAATTCAGAAATATTTACAACTACCTTATCCCCTATTGGTCTATTAGCCCTGTCTAAGAATAAAAAGTCTTCAAAAATAGTTCTGTTTTTAAAGTCTTGCCCTGCCACCCATTTATCGTTAAGTGCTTGAAACGTTTTCCATAGTTCAAGTTTTGGTATATTTCCATCAATTTTAGACAATCCAATCGCCTCTTCAGTGATTGATACTGAAGGTAAGTCCCTATTTAATTTTATGAATATTTGATTAAGTATATTCTCTTGGAAATTTTCCTGCTCTAACATATAATCGTTTAGGTCACCTATAAATTTACTTTTATTCATAGATGGGTCTTGTGATTTTTTGGCTCCGTATATTTTAATTAATGGTGATAATAATTCTACATTACTTTCATTAAATTCAAATCCCATGTCAACGAAAAAGTCAGTTAAATATGAACCGTTATCTCCATATCTAAAACCTGTTTCGGAAAAATCTCCTACGTATTCGTACATAGCTCTCCAAGCTTCAGGGTATGAACCTTTACTTGTACCTAAACTAACTCCTCCCCCTTCTGTTGGTAGAGAACCTATGACATAATTTCCGAAGTTGTATGGGTCTTTTATTTTTTGTGAAGATAATGTGGTTAATGAACCATAAACTTTATTGTTATATTTTGAGGGGTTACCAATTTTAAGTACCGTGTCTTTATTTATAAATAAATCTATGTGGTAGTTTATAAATTGATTACTTTGTGATTTAGTTAATGACGTTAAGACGTTATCAAAGTTTTGTTGTGTTTCTGGTTTTTCAACCATCAATAAAGATTTTAAAACTTCATATATATTTAAATCGTATCTATATAAGTTAGGTCCATCATATAAACTTTCTTGGTTTTCGTATACCGCTTTCCACTTTATTACATCATCGACCGAAACTCTCCCACCCTCATATTGACTTTTAATCTCATCACTTTCCAAGAACTCTTCAAATGTTGTATTTCCTCTATTAACTAAGAATTGTGTTTTATTTGGTGGTTGGCAAAAATTTAAAAAGTGTTCTTCAAATAAATCTAACATGTCTTTAGTAAAGACTCCAAAAATATCATCTATTGATGAATATGTTAGTGATGTACTATTACCTAAATTAAATGCTTGTTCATTTCTATCATCAGGGTTTATATGTTTTATATACTGATTTGGTTTGGGTTTGTCAATCATTTCATTTGAGAAATACCCAAAATTAGATGACGACCATAACGCTCTTACCCCTCCGTTATAAATGGATGGATTTGTTGTTACGTTTTGTTTGTGATTACCAATTGTGTCAAAACACTCAAACCTAGCTTGATTAAATTTAGCCTGACCAAAAGAAGGAATAATTAAAACTTTATTTTCTTCGTTTTCTCTAAAATCAAAATTACCTTGTACATTAAAATACTGAG
>Ga0181585_10000471_pt1 | contig 33525 bp, 30 predicted proteins | sample 071ome_29_FD_132469 | JGI IMG/M metagenome (GOLD analysis project Ga0181585, IMG submission 132469) | Coastal salt marsh microbial communities from the Groves Creek Marsh, Skidaway Island, Georgia - 071407BT metaG (megahit assembly) | ecosystem: Environmental > Aquatic > Marine > Intertidal...
ACGCCCCAACGGCGACCAGGGCCATGGCGGCCGCCAGAGACCGGATACAGCCGATACGCCGCGTAATGCCGCTGGAATAGAGGGTACACAGGGTCGCGGCAAAATACGCGATACCGATTTGATACCCGATATAGGTCGCCGAAACGTTCAGATCGGCGGCGATCGCGGAGGCGCCCGCCGTATAGACGAACATGCCCCACGCCCCGACCGATTGGGCCAAGGTCGCCGCGGTGATAACCGCTACCCGTTGGTTGTTATGGACATGATCCTGGGTGATAAGCGTCGCCTCGACACGGGTAAATCTGCGGGCCGGCCAGAACCCGCCCGGTCAGCTCGCACGTTAGGGGGAGGCGCAATTTAGGCCCAGAACGCCGGAAACGAAAGCAGGGTGTTGGGGTCTTACTTCCCGAACGGCAGTTCCTGATCCGTGGCGGCTTGCGCTTCAACAACGGCGACGGCGGTCATGTTCAGGATGCCGCGCGTAGTCACCGTTTCCTGCAGGATATGCGCCGGGCGCTTGAGACCCAGCAGCATGGGCCCGATAGAAATGCCGCCCGAGAGGATGCGCAATATATTGTAGGAAATATTCGCCGCATCCAGAGACGGCATAACCAGGAGGTTAGCCTGACCAGTCAGATTGGTTTCGCCCATCAAGGGGCCGCGCAGTTCCTCGCGGAGCGCCGCATCGGCGTGCATTTCGCCTTCTACTTCGAAACTGGAATCCATTTCCCGGACAAGCTGCACCGCATCCCGCATCTTCTGGGCGGTGGGTAGACTCGACGTGCCGAAGTTAGAGTGGGACAGCATGGCGGCCTTGGGCTCGATCCCGAAGTGGCGCACCGTCTCCGCCGCCAGGACGGTGAACTGGGCGATCTGTTCCGCCGTCGGTCCCGGATTCACATAGGGATCACAGATAAAAAACGTGCCTTGATCGGTGATCAGCATAACCAGCGCACCGGAACGATCCACATTGTCCCTCAGACCAATGATGGAAAAGATATGGTTCAGATGTTCCCGGTAGCGGGACTGGCTGCCGCACAGCATGGCGTCGGCCTCGCCGCGCACCACCATCAGCGCGGCAATCACCGTGGTGTTGGTGCGGAGAAGCTTTCGGGCCTCATTGATGGACACCCCCTCCCGCCGTTTGATCGAATGGTAATGTTCCCAATATGCCCGGTAACGATCATCATGATCGGTATCCACCAGTTCGAAATCCTCGTCGGGTCTGAGCCGGAGGCCCAATTGTTCAATTCGCATTTCGATAACGTTACGCCGGCCGATCAGGATCGGCTTAACAATCCCTTCGTCCACCGCCTGTTGGACGGCGCGCAGCACCCGATGGGATTCCCCTTCTGCATAGGCAACCCGTTTCGGGTCCGTCCGCGCCTGATCAAATAGCGGCCGCATGGCGTTGCCAGATTTAAAGACAAATTCATTCAGTTTTTCCCGGTAGGCGTCGAAATCCTCGATCGGCCGGGTGGCCACACCGGAGTCCATGGCCGCCTTGGCGACCGCCGGCGCCAAATGGGACAACAGACGCGGGTCGAACGGCTTGGGGATCACATAATCGGGCCCGAATTTCAGTTCCGACAATCCATAGGCCTGGACCACGGTCTCATCGGATTCCGCCTTGGCCAGGGACGCCAGGGCGTGCACGCAGGCGGCTTTCATTTCGTCGTTAATCGTCGTTGCACCAACGTCGAGTGCGCCCCGGAACATGAACGGGAAACACAACACGTTGTTCACCTGATTGGGATAATCGCTGCGCCCGGTGGCAATGATCGCATCCGGATCAGCCTCCTTCGCCAGTTCGGGGCGGATTTCCGGATCGGGATTGGCCAGCGCCATGATGATCGGCTTGTCGGCCATGGACTTCACCATATCCACGGTCACCGTATCGCCGACAGAGACCCCGAGGAAAATATCCCGGCCCAGGATGGCGTCGCCCAAGGACCGCGCCTTGGTCTTCGCGGCAAAACGCGCCTTATACTGATTGCCCAACCCTTCCCGGTCCGTGTGCACCACACCTTGGGAATCGCACATGATGATGTTCTCTTTTTTCATGCCGAGCGTCAGCAGCAAATCCAAACACGCCAGCGCCGCCGCGCCGGCCCCGTTGCAGGCGAGGGTCACGTTTTCGATTTTCTTGCCGACGATCTCCAGCGCGTTGACCACGGCGGCGGCGACGATGATGGCGGTGCCGTGCTGATCGTCATGCATGACCGGGATTTGCACCCGCTGTTTGACCTTCTCCTCGATCTCGAAACATTCGGGGGCCTTGATGTCTTCCAGGTTAATCCCGCCGAAGGTGGGTTCCAACGAGGTGATAATATCGACGAGCTTATCCGGATCGGTCTCGTTTATCTCGATATCGAACACGTCGATGCCGGCGAACTTCTTGAACAACCCGCCCTTGCCTTCCATCACCGGCTTGGACGCCAGTGCGCCGATGTTGCCGAGGCCCAGCACGGCCGTGCCGTTGGAGATCACCGCCACCAGATTGCCGCGCGCGGTCACGTTCGCGGCTTCCGCCGGGTTCTCTTCGATCAGTGTGGAGACATAGGCGACGCCCGGCGAATAGGCCAAGGACAAGTCCCGCTGGTTGGCCAGCGCCGTGGTCGTGTTGACCGATATTTTACCAGGGGTGGGATAGCGGTGGTATTCAATCGCGTCGTCGCGAAGTTTTTCGGTTTCCGCCTTGATCTTGTCGTCCATCAATGCCTCCCAGTGCGCATTTTCTTGGGGCTCCTGCGAACCGGCCTGCTTTCGCGGAGGCAAACAGGCACCCGAACGTTCCCAATGTTCAATAGTGAAAGGGAAAATCGGGCAAAGCCAAGCGAAAATTCTGTGACGGGGGTAAACCCTTGCCCCACGGGCGCATTTGCCTATACTCCGCCGCCTCGATTTAACGCAGATAATTCAAGGACATGTCGCCATGGCGGGCGTGGATAAAGACAGTATCAAGAAAGTGGTTCTGGCCTATTCGGGCGGGCTCGACACCTCGGTCATTCTGAAGTGGCTGCAGGAGAGCTTTGAGTGCGAGGTGGTGACCTTCACCGCCGACCTGGGCCAGGGCGAAGAGGTGGAGCCGGCGCGGGCCAAGGCGGAGATGATGGGGATCAAGGAAATCTTTATCGACGATCTGCGCGAGGAATTCGTCCGCGACTATGTGTTTCCCATGTTCCGGGCCAATGCGCTGTATGAAGGCGTTTATCTGCTGGGCACGTCCATTGCCCGGCCGCTGATCGCCAAGCGCCAGATCGAGATCGCGGAACAGGTGGGCGCCGACGCCGTCGCCCATGGCGCCACTGGCAAGGGCAACGATCAGGTGCGGTTCGAGCTCGGCTACTACGCCCTAAAGCCCGACATCAAAGTGATCGCGCCGTGGCGGGAGTGGGATTTGAACTCCCGCACCAAGCTGATCGAGTACGCGCAATTGAACCAGATCCCGGTGCCCAAGGATAAGGAGGACGAGCCCCCCTATTCCACCGACGCCAACCTCTTGCACATATCTTATGAAGGCAAAGCGCTGGAAGACCCATGGGTCGGCCCGGAAGAGAGCATGTTCACCCGCTCGGTCTCGCCGGAGAACGCGCCAGACACGCCGACCGAGATTGAGATCGGGTTCGAGCACGGCGACCCGGTTTCGGTGAACGGTGAAAATCTGAGCCCGGCGGCGCTGCTGACCAAACTGAACGAGCTGGCCGGGGCCAACGGTATCGGCCGGATTGATATCGTCGAGAACCGGTTTGTCGGCATGAAATCCCGGGGCGTTTACGAGACGCCTGGCGGCACCATCCTGTTGACCGCGCGCCGTGCGGTGGAAAGCCTGATCCTGGACAAGGGTGCGTTGCACCTGAAAGACGAGCTGATGCCCCGCTATGCGGAGCTGGTCTACAACGGGTTCTGGTTCTCCCCGGAGCGGGAGATGTTGCAGGCGGCCATCGATGAAAGCCAAAAGTTGGTGACCGGCACGGTGCGACTCAAGCTTTACAAGGGCAATGTGATCGTCCTAGGCCGCAAGTCGCCGAACAGTCTCTATGACGAGGCGACGGTGACGTTCGAGGCTGATACGGTCTATGACCAGCGCGACGCGGAAGGCTTCATCAAGCTGAATGCGCTGCGGTTACGCCTGGCCGGCAAGCAACAGGGATAGAGACGGGCTACCGCCCGCCTTCAACTGCTTGTGAACAGGCGTACGTTGACCGGTCACACGGTCCGGCGTAGAGCTATCCGATCGTGGTGTCATTGAAATCAGTCTTATCGGGTGTCGCTCTGATCGCTCTTCTGGCGGTCAGCCTCGTTGAACCCGTACGCGCAGAGAATCCGATCACCCTCTCCGATGACGTCAAAGCCCGGCTGATCGCGGCTGAACCCTTGAACGCAACGCCTGTCCGTGACCGGTTCAATGGCAAGCCGGTTCTGGTGACGTTTTTCGCCAGTTGGTGACCACCCTGCCTCGTCGAGTTCGGCGAAATTACAGAGTACCTCAACGGCGTCGGTAAAGGAAAACTGGAGGTCATCTCGGTCAACATCCTTGAGACCAGCAACAGCTATCTCAAACGTTTATTGCGGGGGATCGACCCGAGGATTGCCGTGATTAGCGGTTCCGATCAGATCATCCGGGATTTCGACGGCGTTCAGTCCATCCCCGCCGCCTATTTGTTTGATGCCGGGGGAAAGGAAGTGTTCCGCGTGGGTGGCGATCCCGGACCACCCGGCCGCCATTATATCACCGCGAGAGAACTGGCGCGGGAAGTGGGCAATCTCCGCTAAACGCTGTTCCCAAAAATGGCTGACAGAGATTGGCGCCGCTTGACGAGCCCATGGGCCGGGCTGTTACAATCAGCCGTAAAACACCGCATAGAATTACGCCAAGGGAGATTCATCATGCCGGACGGCATCTCACAGTCTAAAGCCGAGTATCGCGATCTGCCGATACTGGATATTGGCGAGTTTCTCGCCGGCGAGGGCGCGCCCAGCGACGACCTGGCCGCACAATTGCGCTACGCCTGCGAGAATGTCGGGTTCTTCTTCATCAAGAACCATGGCGTCTCCGACGATCTGGTGAAACGGATTTTCGCTGAAACAGAACGCTTTCACGCGCTGCCCAATGAGGACAAGCTCGCGCTGCAAATCAACGAGAACCAGCGGGGTTTTATTCCGCCCAAGGCGACACTGGTCAAACATTCCACCTACAATAAAAACACCAAGTTTGATTCCAATTCGACCATGGTTTTCGCGACCGAATATGGGCCCGACAACCCCCATCGTCAGGCGGGCAAACGCTTCTATGGAGAGAACCAGTGGCCGGACGGTCTGCCCGGTTTCCGGGAGACGGTGAACGAGTATATGAGCACGATCACGGCCCTCGGAAAGCGCATGCTGCCCCTATGGGCCGCCGCCCTGGAATTGCCGCTGGACTATTTCGAGCCCTATTTCCGGGAGAGTTATACCTATTTCCGCATGGCCTATTATCCGCCCGTGCCGGATGTAGAGGACAATGAGTTCGGCCTGGGCCCCCATGCGGACACCGGATTTATGACATTCCTGCCGCAGGCCGACGTGGACGGGCTGGAAATATTGGACACAGACGGGAACTGGTTCCGGCCGCCGCAGATGTATGACGCCATTCTGGTCAACACCGGTCAGTTTCTGGAACGCTGGAGCAATGAGCGTTTTCGGGCGACGCCCCACCGAGTGATTCCGCCCAAGGACACGGACCGTTATTCGGTCGCCTGCTTCGTCAACAACGATTTCGATCCGGTGTGTGAATGTTTGCCGACCTGTCATGGGCCGGACAACCCGCCGAAATACCCGACCGAGTCGTATCACGAGTTCTATACCTGGTATATGGCGAACACCTACCCCCATTACGGCGAATTTGACGACGCCGACAACGCCTAGGAGGCCGCCCCATGAGCACCATGAAAGCCGCCGTCATTCACGACTTTGGCGGCGCGGACCAACTATCCGTGGAAGAAGTGGCCCGGCCCGAAGCCGGCGCAGGCGAGGTTCTGATCAAGGTCGCCGCCTCCGGCCTCAACCCTATTGATTTCAAAACCCGGGACGGCATGGGCGTCAACCGTCGTTGGGAGAATATTCAGTTTCCGCTGATTCTGGGATGGGATGTTTCGGGCACCGTAATCGAAAGCCGCGCCCCGGCTTTCAAGGAAGGCGACGAAGTGTTCGGCATGCCGCGCTTTCCCGAAGTAGCCGGCGGCTATGCGGAATACATCACTGCGCCGGCCAATGAGATCACGCAAAAACCTTCGAACATTTCCCATGTGGAGGCGGCAGCGGTTCCCTTGGTGGCGCTCACCGCCTGGCAGGCGATTTTCGAGACCGCCGGTCTAGAATCAGGCCAGCGTATTTTGGTGCACGCGGCCGCCGGCGGCGTCGGCCATGTGGCGGTCCAGCTCGCCAAATGGAAAGGCGCCTATGTGGCCGGCACGTGCTCGGCCAAGAATGCGGACTTCGTCAAGTCCCTCGGCGCCGACGAAACCATCGACTACACCGCGAAGAAGTTCGAGGACGAACTGTCGGATATGGATGTGGTGTTTCACACCATCTCGGCGGAGCAACGGCCGCAGAGCTACGCGACATTGAAGCCGGGCGGCTACCTGGCCGGCATCACCGGACCGATTTCCCCGGAAGAGCTGGACACGCACGACGTAAAGGCGACATTTGTTCTGGTTCGCCCGAACGGCGAACAGATGAGCCAAATCGCCGGGCTGTTGGCGGATGGCGCCCTCAAAGTGAATATCGACGCGACCTACAGCCTCGACCAGATCGCAGACGCCCATAAGCATGTGGAGGGTGGCCACACGCGCGGCAAAGTGGTGATCGATCTGGAAGGCTGATCCCCGGCCCGAGAAACCCGACACGAATAAGTTGTCGCCGGTCCATTGAACAGGACCGGCTTCCGAAAAGATTACGTCATAAGACCGAAACCACTCATGGAGAAGGTGTTTATGACGACGATTATCGGTATCCACGGCCTCGCCAACAAACCGCCGGCCGGGCAACGCGCCGAATGGTGGGACGCGGCAATCCGGGATGGACTGCATCGGAACAAGAATTTCACAAACCCGGACTTTACCTTCACAAGCGTTTACTGGGCCGACTATATGTACGGGCCGGACGCTGGCGCGGCCGGGGAGGAACCGTATCCCTACATGCCGGATGACATGCTAAAAGCGAATCGACCGCTGATGACATATCAAGACGGTTGGCTCGACGAGCTCAGGGCGGACGCCTCTAAGTATGTGGGTAACGCTCTGGATTTTCTCAAAGGGAAACTGGACATCGAACACGCGGCGGCGGCGGTTCTTGAGTGGAAGCTCAAGGACCTCTACCGTTATTACGAAGAGCCCGGCACCAGGGAAGAATTGCGCTGGCGGTTAAAACAAGCGGTCAAAGAGGCGTTGGCGGCGGACGGAAAAACCATGGTCATTTCCCATTCCATGGGCACCATCATCGCCTTTGATGCGCTACAGGAACTCTCCGCCGAATGCCCCGCGGGAACACTCGATCACTGGATCACCCTCGGTTCGCCCTTGGGGCTGCCGCACGTCGTGTTGCAAATCGCACGGGAATGGGGAGAGCCCGCAACGCCGGCCTTGGTCGCCCGCTGGACGAATTTTGCCGATAAGCGGGACCCGGTAGCCGCCGACACGCATCTTCGGGATGACTATGCAAAGAACGCCGCTGGCGTCGGTGTTCGCGACGACCTAGTGATCAACGACTATGGCGGCATCCACCACAAGTCCTACGGCTACCTCCGCGCACCGGAAGTTTCCGAGGCGATTGCGGTGTTTTTGGGCGGTTGAGGCGAGAGCTACCCCCGCAGCGCGCCACCGGTCTGTTTGGCCACATTGGCGACGATCTTTTCGGCCACAGCGTCGATCTGCTCGTCCGTCATGGTGGCGTCCGTGGGCTGTAGGGTGACCGCGATGGCGACAGATTTTTTGCCGGCGCCGATAGCGTCACCGACAAACAAGTCGAACACATCAACATTCTTAATCAACGCTTTGTCCACCACAGCCGCCGCATTGACGACTTGAGCGGCGGCAACGCTGGCGTCCACTACAAAAGCGAAGTCACGAACCACTTGTTGGAAGGCGGAAAGCTCCAACTTCGGCCGGGCCGGGCCTTTGCCGGCTTTCGGCAAGGGCACCGCATCCAAGAACACTTCAAAACCGACCACCGGGCCGGCCACATCCATGGCCTTCAGCACGCGGGGATGAATTTCACCAAAATGCGCCAGCACCATCTTAGGCCCAAGCTGGATCGCGCCGGACCGGCCGGGATGATACCAGCTTGCCGCCGCCCCCGCCGCCACTTGGGCCGTGGCCACCGGGGCGCCCAATTGACCCAGCACATCCAGGGCATCAGCCTTGGCGTCGAACACGTCGACGGCGCGGGTCGCCCCCGACCAGGTGCGCCCGCCCGTATTGCCGGTGCGGATGCCCGAGGCCGCAATCTGCTGATCCTCCGGATTTTCACCGGCATATTGCGGGCCGACTTCAAACAACGCGAGATCGGGCAGGCCCCGGTCTGCGTTCCGCCCGGCAGCCGCAATCAAGTTGGGCAGCAGCGACGGCCGCATGATGTCCAGATCGGCGCTGATCGGGTTCACCAGCGCGATGCTCTCGGGCGAGCCGCCGAACAAGGCCGCCTCGTTGCGATGCAGGAAGGAAAACGTCACGGCTTCGGTCATGCCACGTGCCGCCAGGGCACGGCGCGCTTGGGCCCGGCGTTCCTGGGGCAGATTAACCGCGCCGGACGGCATGGTGTTTTCCAGGCTCATGGGCACTGCCGGAATTTTGTCGAAGCTGAAGATGCGCAGCACTTCTTCCACCAAGTCCGCCTCGCCGACCACATCGTGTCGCCATGTGGGCACGGCGCAATCCCAGCCGCCGTCTTTCTTGGTAAGTTCGAACCCCAGGACCGTCAGAATACGCTCAATCTCTTCGTTGGGCACATCAACGCCTCCCAGGGATTGCACCCGCCCTTCGCGCAGGAAACAGCTGCGGGAGACATCGGGTTCCTCGCCGACCACGATCAGTTCAGACGGCTCGCCCCCACACAGTTGCAGGATCAACTTACTCGCCAGTTCCGCGCCGGGCCGGGTGAAGGCCGGATCGATACCGCGCTCGAACCGGAAGCGGGCGTCGGATTGCAGGTTCAGCTTACGCCCGGTCATGGCTGTGCGCACTGGATCAAAATAGGCGGATTCGAGGAACACATTCACCGTATCCTCGGTACACCCCGACTCCTCGCCGCCCATGACGCCGCCCAGAGCCTCCGCGACTTTCTCATCGGCGATCACGGTCATCCCGTTATCCAGCGTGTACTCCTTGCCGTCCAGAGCGAGGATTTTCTCACCCGATTTTGACAGCCGCACATGGATATCGCCGTTGACCTTGTCCGCGTCGAACACGTGCAACGGCCGGCCATAGGCGAAGGTGAACAGGTTGGTGATGTCCACCAGAACCGAGATGGGCCGCAATCCGATAGCCAGCAATTTGTCCTGCAGCCATTTCGGGCTGGGCCCGTTTTTCACGCCCTTGAAGTAGCGCCCGACGAAATAGGGGCAGGCGTCCTTGGTGTCGTCATCAAAATCAAGATGGACGCCGACCGGGCTTTGGAACGTGCCCTTGATGGGCTCGATCTCCAGCGGCTTCAACGTGCCGACGCCGGCCGCCGCCAGGTCCCGCGCCACACCGCGCGCGCCCAGGCAGTCGCCGCGATTCGGCGTCACACCGATATCGATCACCGGATCATTGAGGCCCAAAGCTTCCGGGGCCGGCGTGCCCACCACCGCGTCATCGTCCAGTTCGACGATGCCCTCGTGATCGTCGGAGAGCCCCATCTCCCGCTCGCTCAACAGCATGCCATTGGATTCGACGCCGCGAATCTTGGATTTCTTCAGCACCGTGTCGATGCCGGGGATATACATGCCGTCGGCGGCGAAGATGCCTTTCATACCGGTCCGCGCATTCGGCGCGCCGCAGACGACCTCGACGGTTTCCGTGCCGTTATTGACCTGACAGACCTTCAGCCGGTCGGCGTCGGGGTGCTTCTCCGCCTTTTCCACATGGGCGACGACGAAGTCTTTCAACGTTTCCGCCGGGTTTTCCAGACTTTCCAACTCCAGACCAATCATGGTCAGCACGTCGGCAATTTCCTGCGGGCTGGCATCCGTCTCCAATTCCTGGGAGAGCCATTTCATCGAGAATTTCATCGGCCTACCCTCCCAGTCCGGCGCGGCTGACCAGGCTCGGCACATCCAAGGGCCGGAAGCCGTAATGTTTCAGCCAGCGCATATCGGTGTCGTAGAAGGTGCGCAGGTCGGGAATGCCGTATTTCAGCATGGCGATCCGCTCGATCCCCATGCCGAAGGCGAAGCCCTGATATTTGGTGGAATCGATGCCGCAGTTTTCCAATACCGCCGGGTTCACCATGCCGGACCCCAGGATTTCCATCCAGTCGTCCCCATGGCCGATCTTCAGCGTGCCGTCCTCGAAGGAGCAGCCGATATCGACCTCCGCCGAGGGTTCGGTGAACGGAAAATAGGACGGGCGAAACCGCACCGGCAGATCATCGACGCCGAAGAACGCGCGGCAGAACTCGATCAGGCAGCCTTTCAAGTGGCCCATATGGGTGGTCTCGTCCACCACCAGGCCTTCGACCTGATGGAACATGGGCGAGTGCGTGGCGTCATGGTCGCAACGGAACGTGCGGCCCGGCACGATAATGCGGATTGGCGGCTTGTTCGCCTGCATGGTACGGATTTGCACCGGGCTGGTATGGGTGCGGAGCACCATACGCTGGCCGTCTTTTTCCGCATTAATATAGAACGTATCGTGTTCCTGACGGGCGGGGTGATCCACCGGAATATTCAGCGCGGTAAAATTATACCAGTCTTCCTCGATATCCGGGCCTTCGGCCACGGTGAACCCCATCTCGCCGAAAATGGCGATCACCTCGTCGATGGTCTGGCTGATCGGGTGGATGGCGCCCTGGCTCTCCGGCCGGGTGGGCAGGGTCACATCAATGGTTTCTTGCGCCAGCCGCGCATCCAGGTCCGCATCTTCCAACGACGCCTTGCGGGCGTCAATCTGCCCGGAGATGGCGTTCTTCAGCTCGTTGAAACGCTGGCCCGCCTCTTTCCTCTCGTCCGGGTCCATCTGACCCAGAGTTTTCATGAGGCCCGAGATGCGGCCGCTTTTGCCCAGCTCGGCAATGCGGATTTCCTCCAGAGCGGCAAGATCACCCGCCGCCTCGATGGCGCCGGTGACCTCGTCTTTCAGAGCGTTGATATCTTCCATGTCCAAAACTTTCTTATGACAGCAAAAGGGGGCCGCCGTCCGGGCCGCCCCCTCTCAATTTCTCATCGTGTCCGGCGATGCCGGCTATTGGGCGAGGGCAGCCTGGGCCTGTTCGACCAAGCTTTTAAACGAGTCCGGCTCCCGCACCGCCAAATCGGACAGAACCTTGCGGTCCAGCTCGATCCCGGCCTTGGAGAGCCCGTTCATAAACTGGGAATAGGTGAGGCCGTGCAGCCGGGCGCCGGCGTTGATGCGCTGGATCCACAGGCTGCGGAAGGTCCGCTTGCGCGCGCGACGGTCCCGATAGGCATACTGCATACCTTTTTCGGTGCGTTGCTTGGCGAGGCGGAAATTGTTGTTGCTCCGGCCCTGATAGCCCTTGGCGCGGGCGACGATCTTTTTGCGGCGAGCGCGGCTCGCAACGTTTCCTTGAGAACGTGCCATCTTATTTACTCCGGCTATAGGGCATGAAGGACTTCACCATGCGCGCATCGGTTTCGTGCAGGATCATGGTGCCGCGCGTCTGGCGCTTCATCTTCTGCGACCGCTTGCGGAGATTGTGCTGTTTGAAGGCGGGCGAGCCGACAACCTTGCCGGACCCCGTGATTTTGAAGCGCTTCTTGGCGCTCGATTTGGTCTTCATTTTGGGCATTGCTGTTTCCTCTTATTGGAGTTTCATTGAAGCGGCTGGGCTGCCCTGGGATTTATGGCCTAATCGACGCTATCCCTGCCGGACCGCTTGCGAAGCGCCGGTTTATAGGGGGTTTAACGGTTTTTGGCAAGTGTATGTCAGCCACTTCCCTTCCACTGCGTCATCCCCGACCTGCGAAGCAGTTGTCGGGGATCTCATACTGAACGCAGATACCCGAGAATTGGTCCCAGCTCACGCCGGTTCCAACTCGGGCATGACGAGGGAGGAGATGTCGGTGGAGATACGCGAAATAAGTCCGCATACAAGACTTGGGAACGACGCTGTTGGAGAGAAGCAGCAAAAAAACCGCCCCGGCCGGGTGGCTTGGGGCGGTGGAAGGTTGGGGTAAGGCAACCGGGCATCCAGCGGCGAAGAACGGCGAACGATGCGCGCCTATATAGCCGGCGTGATCGGGGGAACACGCACCGGCCGCGCCCGTCCGGCCCATCCTCAGTTGGGGGCCGCCACCGGAACGGTTAGCCTTAATAGATGAACAACGGGGAGCGGGGTTTATTCCGGGGATTCTCTTTACCCGTCATGCGCGGACCGGCGCGGACGTAGTCCACGACGTAATCCGCGTACCCATGTTGATCCTTGCATGCCTTTAGAGCGTCATGCCCGAGTCTTGTACGCGGGTAAATCCCGCGTATCCGACCAGCGCTAGCTGGGACCAAGTCTCGGGTAACCATGGATGCGGGGTTATGGACCCCCGAGAATTGGCTATCGCCAACTCGGGGGCAACGCGGGAAGAGGAACAGAGGAGTGGAGAGAGGTACGCGGATCACGCGCCTTTGGCGCGGTCCGCGCATGACGGTTGTATGCTGGAGAGAGATGCGCGGGTCGGCGCCCGCGCATACGGCTCGCAGTGCTCGCCTACCGCGGTGCGAACACCATGGTCATCTGGCGGCCTTCCATCTTGGGGAATTGTTCCACCTTGGCGATCTCCACCAAGTCTTCCTGCACCCGGTCGAGGATCTTCGCCCCCAGTTCCTGGTGGGCCATTTCCCGGCCGCGGAAGCGCAGGGTCACTTTGACCTTGTCGCCCTCGCCGATGAACTTGTTCATGGCGCGCATCTTGACCTGATAGTCATGTTCCTCGATGCCGGGGCGGATTTTGATTTCCTTGACCACGATGACGCTCTGCTTCTTGCGCGCCTCGCTCTTTTTCTTCTGCGCCTCGTACTTGTACTTGCCGTAGTCCATGATCTTGGCGACCGGCGGACTGGCATTGGGCGAAATCTCGACTAGGTCGAGGCCCGCATCAATAGCGCGTTGAATAGCGTCGGGGGTGGAAACGACGCCGACATTATCGCCATCTGCGTCGATCAGGCGGACGTCGGCTGAGAGGATGTCCTCGTTAACGGCGGGCCCGTCTTTCTCGGGCCGCGAATTCACTTGTGGGCGTGCGATGTTACGTTTCTCCTTCTAACGGACCCTTTCTCGAAAGGGACCGGGGATTTTTAAATCGCGCCACAGTGTCTTCCCAATCGAAGATGAAGGTCTTCCTCCTAAAATAATTCGAACGCGGCGGGGCCTTAGTCACCCGGCATCGCCGCTTCCGCCGATAGTGTAGCAACTGCTTGGTCGAGCGCAACAATTTCTTGCGACTTGCCGCCCAAGCGCCGCATGGCCACCGTACCGTCGGCGGCTTCCCGCGCGCCGACCACCAGGATCACCGGCACCTTGCCGACACTGTGTTCCCGGACCTTGTAGTTGATCTTTTCGTTGCGGAGATCGGTCTCTACCCGCATGCCGGCATCCCGGCAGGCGGCGGCCACTTCCGCCGCATAATCATTGGCTTCGTCAGTGATGGTCACGACCACCACCTGCAGCGGCGCGAGCCATAGGGGGAACCGGCCCGCGAAGTTCTCAATCAGGATGCCGATAAACCGTTCGAAGGAGCCCAGGATGGCCCGGTGCAACATCACCGGCCGGTGCTTGGCCCCGTCTTCGGCCACGTAGGTCGCGTCGAGACGCTCCGGCAGCACGAAGTCCACCTGGAGAGTGCCGCATTGCCAGTCCCGGCCGATGGCGTCCCTGAGCACAAATTCCAGCTTGGGCCCATAGAACGCGCCTTCGCCGGGGTTCATAATCACCTCCACATCCGCCGCTTCGGTGGCGTCGCGGAGCGCTTTTTCCGCCTTGTCCCAAACCTCGTCGGAACCGGCGCGCACTTCCGGCCGGTCGGCGAATTTGATGACGAACTCTTCAAAACCGAAATCATCATAGATGGAGGACAGCAACTGAATAAACATCGCCGTCTCGGATTCGATCTGATCCTCGGTGCAGAAAATATGCGCATCGTCCTGGGTGAAGGCCCGGACCCGCATTAGCCCGTGCAGCGCGCCCGATGGCTCGTACCGGTGGCACGAACCGAACTCCGCCATGCGCAAGGGCAGATTCCGGTAGGACTTGATGCCCTGGTTGAAGATTTGCACATGGCACGGGCAGTTCATCGGCTTCAAGGCCAGGTGCCGGGTCATGGCGTGATGATGCGGCTCCTCCCCGGCATTCTCCTCCAGGCCTAGATTGCCTTCACTCTCGGATTCTTCGACCTCGGCAACAAACATATGTTCCCGGAACTTCTCCCAGTGCCCGGATTTTTCCCACAGCGTCCGGTCCACCAGTTGCGGCGTGTGCACCTCCTCATAGCCGGCGGCGTCCAGGCGTTTCCGCATGTAGGCCTGGATTTGGGTGTAAAGCGTCCAGCCCTTAGGATGCCAGAACGCGGAGCCCTGGGCTTCCTCCTGCAAATGGAACAGGCCCATCTCCTTACCCAGACGACGGTGATCCCTCTTTTCCGCCTCTTCCAGCATATGGAGATATTGGTTGAGCTGTTTCTTATCCACCCAAGCGGTGCCGTACATGCGCTGCAGCATCTCGTTGTCGGAGTTGCCGCGCCAATAGGCGCCGGCCAGCTTCATCAGCTTGAACGCCTTGGGCAGCTTGCCCGTGGACGGCAGGTGCGGCCCGCGGCAGAGATCGATCCAGTCCCCCTGCTTATAGAGCGAGATTTCCTCGCTCTCCGGCAGATCGGAAATGATCTCGGCCTTATAGACTTCACCGATGGATTTAAAGAACTCGATGGCCTTGTTGCGGTCCCACACTTCGCGGGTGATGGGCAGGTCCCGGTCCACGATCTCCGCCATGCGCTTCTCAATCGCCTCGAAATCTTCCGTCGAGAACGGCTCTTTCCGGGAGAAGTCATAATAGAATCCGTTTTCAATGGACGGGCCGATGGTGATCTGGGTGCCGGGGAACAGTTCCTGTACGGCCTGGGCCAGGGCGTGGGCGGCATCGTGACGGATCAGCTCCAACGCATCTTCGTCCTTGGCGGTGACCACGGAAAACTCAACGTCAATGTCGATCAGCGTGGACAAGTCCTTCATCTCGCCGTTGAGCCGGATCGCCATCGCGGCCTTCGCCAGGCCGGGCCCGATATCCGTCGCCACATCCATGCCAGTCAGGGGCGCGTCATATTCCCGCACCGTCCCGTCGGGGAGCGTCAATTTCACCGGTCCGCCTGCGTTTACCTGTTCGTCCATTGTCTCTTCCTATCGTCTATCGCCGTCATTGCGGCCCTTAAAATCAAAAAACCCTCCCGGCCGGGGGCGGGGAGGGTCTCCGTTAACGCCACGCGCCAGACGTCACGGCCCCTCCTGGGTCGTGGTTGTCGTCGCGGTGGTCGTTACACGGTTGTTCATCATGGGCCTTATATCGGCAAAAGCCGGATCACTGTCAAGAAGAAGGAAGCGCCGACACGACATCCTCGACACTGAGCTCATCCAGATTTTCCCGCCGGATGATTTCCACCTTGGCGCCCCGTTGGGCGCACAGGGCCGGATCGGACGCGTGGGAATAAAGCACCAAAGACGGCGTACCCGCGGCGGCAAAGATATGCATGGGCCCGGTATCATTGCCGACGGCCAGATGCGCCCCGCCTGCCAGGCCAAACAGGTCTTCCAGGGATGTTTCGCCGGTGAGGTTGACCACGCCGTCTATGTCAATCTGGTCCTCGACACCGCTGATCACCACCGGCTGGACCCCCTGCCCGCTCAGGTATTCTGCCAGTTCAGCGTAGCGCCCCATGGGCCAGCGCTTATCGGGCCGATGGGCCGCGCCGCCGGGAGCCAGGACGGCAAATTTTTCGTGCAGACAAAACCGGCTGATATCCGTCTCGACCCAATCGAAATCGGGTGTGGAGACTTTATCGATCCCGGCCATGGCGAGCTGTTCCGCCTGGCGGTCCATGGTGTGCATAAAATCCCGCCGGGGATTTGCATGGGGCAGAGAACAGCCGGCCGCAATCCCGGACCAATCGGGCCTGGGCGACGGCCAAAATAGTTTGGCGTAGAAACCGCTGCGGTCGGACGTTTGCAGATCATAAACCCTCGAAATTCCACCGTCTCTCAGCCGGGCGCGGAGACCCAACAGCTTTTCCAGTTGCCAGAGCTTGGGCCGGGAATCGATCCAGACTTCGTCGAACCAAGGCGATCGGGCGGCGAACTCGGCGAATGGCCGGGTAGTGAGAAGGGTGATCGTATCCCGCCGGTGAAAATCCCGGATCGCGGCGAATGGCCCGGCGGCCTGGACAAAATCGCCAAGCGCCCCAAGCTTGATCACCAGAACGCGATTGCTCACGAGCCTACCTGATCTTCGCCGCCCAGGATTTCGTTATAGACGTCGAGGGTCTGTTCACACATGTGCTGTTTGGAAAAATTTTCCCGTACATGGGCCATGGCCGCCTCGGCAAAACTTTCCCGCGTAGCCGGATCCTGATTGAGAGCCTCGCTTAGCGCCTCGGCCAGAGCGTCCGGATCATCGGGCGGGGTGAGCCAACCGGTCTTGCCTGCGATTACGGTTTCCCGGGCGCCGCCGTGATCGGTGGCGATGACCTGGCGGCCCAAAGCCTGAGCCTCCGCCATCACCCGGCCGAAGGCTTCCGGCTCGGTCGAGGCGGACACCACCACATCGGTCAGCATATACGCCGCCGGCATATCATCACAGTGGTCGATCACATGGATCACCCCCGTCATGCCGAAGTTCTCAATCTCCCGCTCCAATTCCTTACGGTAGTCGATCCGGCCCTGATCGGAGCCGACGATCAGGCACTGGACATCGTCACGGCCCAGCTTCTTGATCGCCTCGATAAACACGGTCTGGCCTTTCCAGCGTGTCAGCCGGCCCGGCAGCATGACCACCGGCATGCCGTCCGGCAGCCGCCACTTTTCCGCCTGATTGATCACCCGCTCCTGGCTGACCTTAGCCGGATCGAACCGATCCAAATCCACACCCCGGTGGATCACCCGAATTTTTGCCAGCGGGATGCCGTAAATCCGATTGATGTGCCCGGCGATGAACTCGGAGATCGCAATGATCCGCTCCCCCCGGGTCATGATTGCGTTGTAGCGGCGTTTGAAAATATTGGCGTGGCCGTAGGTGCCGTGAAACGTGGTGACAAAGCGCTTGTTGCTGCGTTTGGCGGCGTGCCAGGCGCTCCAGGCCGGCGCGCGGGAGCGGGCATGGATGATGTCCACATTTTCCGCTGCGGCGACATCCGCCAGGCGCTGAATATTTTTATACATCACGAAAGGGTTTTTGGAATCCACCGGCAGTTCGATGTGCTCCCCGCCGACTCGGGTGATCTCGTGCACCATTGGCCCGCCGGCCGAAACAACGATAGCCCGGCCGCCCGCCGAGACAACAGCGCCGGCCAAATCCACCGTCCCGCGCTCCACCCCACCGGTCACCAAGGCCGGTAGAACCTGCATGACAGTGGGCGCACGGGCCGCGACAGGTTCGGCATTTTCATCCGGTGCGGGGATGTTATGGTCGGTGTCCTGGTCCATTTGGCAGGGGCAAATTATGTCTCAAGAGAGTTCAAAAGAAAACGCGGCCTCGACGCCGCCCCGAATATTAACACGGGAGAACGGCGCGTCCATCGCCTACCATCGCCTGGAGGGAAAATCCCCGGGTGTGGTGTTCATGACCGGATTTATGTCGGATATGTCCGGCGGGAAGGCCCTGGCCTTGGAAGAGCTCTGCCGGGAAGTAGGACACGCGTATCTGCGATTTGACTATCAAGGTCATGGCGAATCGTCCGGCGCGTTCGCCGACGGCACCATCGGCATCTGGTCGGAGGACGCGTTGGCGGCATTCGACGAGCTGACCGAAGGACCCCAGATTATTGTCGGCTCGTCCATGGGCGGCTGGATGATGTTGCTGACGGCGGCCAAGCGGCCGGACCGGACCGCCGGGCTGGTGGGAATCGCCGCCGCTCCGGACTTTACGGAAGACCTTCTGCCGTCGGGCCTTACCGATGAGCAGAAACAAGAAATTGAGGAGAATGGCCTCGTCGTCATCCCCAGCGGCTATGAAGACGACTATGTGATCACCAAGGCGCTGCTGGAGGACGGAAGGAACCACCTTCTATTGCGGGCCGAAATACCTATCTCCTGCCCGGTTCGCCTGCTCCATGGCATGGAAGACGAATCCGTTCCGTGGCAGACCGCGCTTGCCATTCAGGAAAAGCTTCGATCACAAGATGTCGAAGTCATTTTCATTAAGAACGGCGATCACCGATTGAGCGAAGACGCCGATATTGATCGGCTCAAAACCACGGTCCGCCGCCTTGTAGAGAACGCCTAAACCAGCGACGCCAGCCCTTCCCGATAGGTGGGATAGCTCAACACAACCCCGAGCTCCTCCCGCAGGCGTTTGTTGGAGACCCGGCGGTTATCGGCCCAAAAACTCAACGCCATGGGCGACATCTCCGCCGCTGCTTCGTCGAACGGGATCAGCGGCCATGGTTCACGCCCCAGCAGCTCACACGCATAGGCGATGACATCGGCCTGGGGTGCGGGTTCGTTATCGCACACGTTGTAGATTGCGCCGGGACTGGGCCGGTCAATTGATGCCTCCAGGACGGCAGCGATATCCTCCACATGAATGCGGGAGAACGCGTGGCCGGTCTTGTCGATCCGCCGGGCCGCACCCCGCCTCACCTGATCCACCGGGCTTCGACCGGGTCCGTAGATGCCAGCGAGCCGAAAGACTTGAACCGGTACGCCCTTCTGTTCCCCAAACGCCAGCCAGGCGGCTTCGGCCTCGGCCCGGTAACGTCCCCGATCATTGGTAGGGTTCAGGGCCGAGGTCTCGTCCACCCAGGCGCCGCCCGTATCGCCGTAGACGCCAGTGGTGGAGAGATAACCAATCCATTGCAGATTCTCCGCCTCGTGGACGGCCTGCCCGAAGTCCGCCAATACGGGATCGCCGTCCGAGCCCGGCGGTGCGGACAGCAACAAATGGCTGACCCCCGCCCAATCCTCGGACGAAACGTCACTGTACTTGGTCAGCCGCACGCGTTTGGCCGCGTCAACAGGCGGCTCTTCCCGGTAGGTTCCGGTAACCGTCCAGCCCTTGGGCAATAGGCGCAGGCTTAGATACCGGGCGGAATATCCAAGACCGATACATAAAAGAGAGTTGTTAAGAGACATGGATTTAACGGCGGTTTGTCTGCTATGAGTTGCCGGGATCATACTCTCCTCCGAGGGAAAGGCGAGAAGTCATTTGCGCACCATATTTTTCATCTCCACAATTGTGCTTATCGTCGGCGCGATCACGACCGCCCCCCTTCAAGCCAAGGAGATCGATCCGGAAAAGGAGTACGCCGCTTGCATGCAGTTGGCGCGCACCCAGCCGGAGAAAGGGTTCGAGAACGCCACCCTGTGGAGGGGCCTGGGTGGCGGCGATGCCGCCAGCCATTGCGCCGCTGTGTCACTTCTCAATATGGGACATACGGTGGATGCGGCGGAACGGCTGGAGTCCCTTGCACAAACAGTAAAAGCCGCCGCAGCTTTCAAAGGCGCGCTTTTGGGCCAGGCCGGCCAGGCGTGGCTGGTCGCGGGCAACCCGGAGAAGGCGGAGTCACTACTGACCGCTGCAATTAAACTCAGTCCTGAAGACCTCAGCCTCTATGTCGACCGGTCCCAAGCCTTTGCAGCGCGGGACGCTTTCGGCGACGCGGCCCGGGATCTGGATCATGTGATCGCCCAGGCCCCGGATCACGTCTTTGCCCGGGTCTATCGGGCCAGCGCATTCCGTCAGTTGGATAAGGTCCAGGACGCGATCCGGGACGTAACGCACGCGCTGTCGATTGACCCGGATCACCCGGAAGGCCTGCTGGAAAGCGGCATCGTCCGCCGTCTCATCGGCGACGAGGAAGGCGCACGCCGGGACTGGCTGCAGGTGATCGAGGTCGCCAAAGACTCCGACGCGGCCAAATCCGCCCAGGCCAATCTCGAACGGCTGGACGGCGGCGGGTAGGTCTCAATTTTTAGTCATGCGCGGACCTGCCGATAGGCCGTGATCCGCGCACCCATTTTCAAATCTAGGATAGATCCTCGGGACCAGACTGCCTACGCCGAAGCGAAGCTCCGGCTCCACTCAGTCAGGCCCGTGGATGACGTTCAACCGGCACGCAGGAATTCTGCGTGGCATAATTAGAAATCCAGATTCGCGTAATGCTTCGGCGCGGGCAGACCAGGGATGGAGTCCGCCAGGATCGGCCGGAGGCTCGGCCGGGACTTAATCCGCGCATACCAGTGTTTGGCCGACTTGTGATCGTTCCACGGCACATCGCCAAGATAATCGATGGCGGAGATATGCGCGGCGGCGGCGATGTCGGCGAGGGTCATATCCTCCCCCGCCAGCCAATGCCGCCGGTCGGTCAGGAAGGCGATATAGTCCAAGTGAGTGTGGATGTTTTGCTGGGCGGCGCGGATGGTCCGGGAATCCGGCTCGCCCAGGCCGAGGAACCGCTTCATCACTTTTTCTTGGACCAAATGCTCGGTGACCTCGGTGTTGAATTTTCGGTCGAACCAGGCGACCAGCCGGCGGACCTCGGCCCGTTCATAGGGTTTCCGGCCCAACAGATTAGGTTCCGGCGAATGTTCTTCCAAGTATTCACAGATCGCCGCCGAATCGGCCAGAACGGTACTGTCCGGCTCCACCAGTACGGGCACTTCGCCGGCCGGGTTCAGGGCCAGGAATTCCCGCCGCCGTTCCCAGACCTGTTCAACAACCATCTGGAATTCGAGCTTCTTCTCGGCGAGAACGATCCTGACTTTGCGGGCATGGGGATCGAGCCAAAGGTGATAGAGGGTGCGCATCGGATACTCTTATAAGAAAGATTCTCGCCCGGATACAGATGCGTATTTCCCCGATTGCCAGTAGACCGACACTTGTTTATTCGATCCCTTTAAGGAAATTTTAGGAGCGGCGGGCCTATTCCGGATTTTAGAAAACCCTCGACCGTCCGCCGATCAGAAAAGGCCTGATCTCGTGCCACTCATTCAGCTTCTTGTCCTCGCCGCCGTGCAAGGTATCACCGAATTTTTGCCCATCTCAAGCTCCGGGCACCTCATTCTGGTGCCCAGGCTGACCGGCTGGGCGGACCAGGGTCTCTTGATTGATGTCGCGGTTCATGTGGGCACGTTGCTCGCCGTTGTACTTTACTTCTGGCAAGACCTGTTATCGATGACCGGATCGGTGCTGCGGAGCTTTAAGCAGATGTCCAACCGGCGCCCCCTGGACCGGGAATTTTATCTGCTGATGAAATTACTCCTGGCCACCTTGCCGGTGGTGGCCGCGGGCTTCTATGTCAGCATGTATATGGGAGACGCCTTCCGCTCCCTCGAAGTGATCGGCTGGGCCACGCTGGGTTTCGGCGTCCTGCTGTTTATCGCCGACAAGGTCAATATGACCATCAGCCGGATCGAGCATATCACGTTCGCCGGGGCCTTTTTCATCGGCCTGTTCCAGGTGCTGGCGCTGATCCCCGGCACAAGCCGCGCCGGCATCACAATGACCGCCGCCCGGTTCCTCGGCGTCGAACGCCAGGATGCGGCGCGTTTTTCGTTGCTGTTGTCTATTCCAGTCATTATCGCCGCCGGCGGGTTGAAGGGCTGGGAACTCTACGAAAGCCAGAACGAGGTGTTGCTCCGCGAGGCGCTCACCGTCGGCGCCATGGCTTTCGGTTTCGCCCTGATCGCCATTGCGCTTCTCATGGTCTGGCTCAAGCGGGCCAGCTTTACCCCGTTTGTGATTTACCGGCTGTTCCTAGGGGCGGGTCTTCTCTATATCGCCTATTGGGCGCCTGACTTTCAGCTCTTTTAAAACGACACCACGCCGCTTTCGTCCGCTTCGATCTCAAACGCCGCTTTCATCAGCGCCTTGGTGTAGTCTTCTTGCGGATCGTCGAAGACCTGATCGGCTGTTCCCTGCTCCACCACGACGCCGCCCTTGATCACAATAAGATCATGCGCCAGGGCGCGCACGACCTTGAGATCATGGCTGATAAACAGATAAGCGAGACCGTGTTTCTTTTGTAGATCCCGCAACAGATCAACAATCTGCGCCTGCACGGACATGTCCAAGGCCGAGGTCGGTTCATCCAGCACCATCATCTTGGGCTTGAGGACCAGCGCGCGGGCGATACAGATACGCTGGCGCTGCCCGCCGGAAAATTCATGGGGGTAACGGTCCATACTGTCCGGGTCGAGATCGACCTCCCGCAGCGCCTCGGCCACCAGGTCACGGCGTTCCTCGTAGGTGCCGCCGAGCCCGTGCACCAACAGCCCCTCCTCGACAATCTGGAAGACAGATAGTCTGGGACTGAGGGAGCCAAACGGGTCCTGAAACACGATCTGCATCTCCCGGCGGAGCGGCATCATGTCTTTCCAGCCAAGTACTTGAATGTCTCTACCCTGAAATTCGATCTCGCCCATGCTGGTGTCGAGACGCAGGAGCGCCCGGCCGAGCGTAGACTTCCCGGAGCCGGATTCGCCGACGACGCCCAGCGTGTGGCCCTCCCGAAGATTAAGGGTAATCCCGTCCACCGCCTTGATGTGGCCAACCACCCGGCGGATGACGCCTTTTTTGATCGGGAACCAGACTTTGACGTCCCGCCCGCGTAACACTTCCGGCGAGTTGTCCGGCACCGGATCGGGCCGGCCCGAGGGTTCGGCGGAAAGAAGCCGCTGGGTGTACTCATGTTCGGGATTGTTAAACAGGGCCTCCGTGTCCTGATGCTCCACCAGCGCGCCGTCCTGCATGACATAGACGTGACGCGCCATACGCCGGACGATGCCGAGATCATGGGTGATCAGCAGCAGGCCCATGTTGAGACGCTCGGTCAACTCGCGCAGCAGCTTTAGAACTTGCGCCTGAACGGTGACATCCAACGCCGTGGTGGGCTCATCGGCGATCAGTAGCTCCGGTTCATTGGCCAGCGCCATAGCGATCATGATGCGCTGCTGCTGACCGCCGGAGAATTCGTGGGGCATGGAATGCAATCGCGATTTGGCGTCCGGCATGCCAACCAGGTCCAACAGTTCCTCGATCCGCGCGCGGGCTTGGGCCGGCGTCATCCGCTTGTGTAGGTGCAGGACCTCGCCGATTTGTTTTTCGATACTATGCAGCGGGTTGAGGGAATTGAGCGGCTCCTGAAAAATCATGGAGATGCGATTGCCCCGAATGGCGCGCATGTCGGCCTCGGCGGCGTCCATGATCTCTTTGCCGTCGAATATAATGCTGCCCTTAGGGTGCCAGGCCAGCGGATAGGGCAACAGCCGCATGACCGAGAGCGCGGTCACCGACTTGCCGGAGCCGGATTCGCCAACCAGGGCGACAATCTCGCCCCGGTCGATCTCTAGAGACGCATTTTTGACCGCCAGGACCTCGCGGCCGCCCTTGTCCGTATCCCGGCCGAAACTGACCGCCAATTCCTTTATGGTGAGCAGATTGGCCATGGATCAGTTCCGGAACGTCTTGCGGGGATCGTACGCGTCGCGCACGGCCTCGCCGATGAAGATCAACAGACTTAACATGATCGCCAGGATGATGAACCCGGAGATGCCGAGCCACGGCGCCTGGAGATTGGATTTACCCTGGTTCAGAAGTTCGCCCAGAGAGGCCGAACCGGGCGGCAGGCCAAAACCAAGAAAATCGAGGGCGGTCAGGCTGGTGATTGAGCCGGACAGGATGAAGGGCAGGAACGTAACGCTCGCCACCATGGCGTTTGGCAGGATGTGCTTGAACATGATTTTGGCGTTAGACACGCCCAGCGCCCGGGCCGCCAAGACATAGGTGTGATTCCGCCCGCGCAGAAACTCGGCGCGCACCACGCCCACCAGCGACATCCAGCTGAACAGCAGCAGAATGCCCAACAGCAGCCAAAAGCTGGGCACAAATAGGCCGGCCAAGATAATCAAAATAAACAGCTGGGGCATACTGCCCCAAATCTCCATGAAACGCTGGAAGATCAGGTCCGTCCAACCGCCGAAGAATCCCTGCCACGCGCCGGCGGCAATGCCCACAATGGAACTTAGGATGGTCAGGATAAGACCGAACAACACGGATATGCGAAACCCGTAAAGTAGCCTGGCCACAACGTCCCTTGCTTGGTCATCAGTACCCAGCCAGTTTTGCGCCGTCGGGGGCGACGGGGCCGGCGACGGCAGATTGCGAACATTGGTGTCATAGCTGTAGGGAATCAGCGGCCAGACGATCCAGCCCTTTTCCAGGATCAGCTCCTGCACTTCGGGATCGGCGTACTCAGCCTCGGTCGGGAAATCGCCGCCGAAGGTTGTTTCCGGATAAGAGATGAGTACCGGCACATAGATGCCGCCGTCATAGCCGACCAGTATCGGCTTATCGTTGGCGATAAATTCAGAAAACAGGCTGATCACGAACAGGCCCAGGAAAATCCACAAGGACCAATATCCCCGCTTGTTGGCTTTAAAGTTCTCGATCCGCCGCCGGTTGATGGGCGTGATATGCATGCCGAACAGCCGGTCCGCCGCCATCTCCTACACCTCCCGCGCTTCGAAATCGATCCGGGGATCGACCACGTGATAGGCGATATCGCCGATAATGCCCATGAGCAGTCCCAGCAATGTAAAGACGTAAAGCGTGCCGAACATGATCGGATAATCGCGGTTGATCAGCGCTTCGAAGCCCAGCAGACCCAACCCGTCCAGGGAGAAAATCACTTCAATCAGAAAGGCGCCGGTAAACAGGATACCGATGAACGCGGAAGGAAATCCCGCAATCACGATCAACATGGCGTTACGGAAGACGTGACCGTACAGCACTCGCTTTTCCGTCAGACCTTTGGACCGGGCCGTGGTCACATACTGTTTGTTGATCTCTTCCAGGAAGGAATTCTTGGTCAACATGGTCAGGCTGGCGAACCCGCCGATGACCAAAGCGACGATGGGCAACACCATGTGCCACAAATAATCGATGATTTTGCCGAACAGACTTAGCTCATCCCAATCTGGCGAGACCAGTCCCCGTAGGGGGAACAGGTCCCAGAAACTGCCGCCGGCAAACAGCACGACCAAAAGAATCGCGAACAGGAAGCCGGGTATAGCATTGCCGACGATTACCACGGCGCTGGTCCAGACATCGAAGCGGGAACCGTCCCGCACGGACTTTGCAATACCCAAGGGGATGGAGATCAAATAGACCAGCAGGGTCGTCCACAGACCGAGCGAGATGGACACCGGCAGCTTATCGATCACCAGATCGACCACGCTCTGATCCCGGTAGAAGCTCTCGCCCAGATCAAAACGAACGTAATTTTTTATCATAAGGAAAAAACGTTCATGAGGCGGCTTGTCAAACCCGTAGAGTTTCTCGATTTCCTTGATCAGTTCGGGTTCTAGACCTCGGGCGCCGCGGTACTTGTTGACAGGTCCGCCGCCCGGCTGACCTGACGGGCCGCCGGGCTGAGAAATCGTATCCCCTTGAGAACTGCCGCTCACCCGCGCCGTGGCGTCGACATTGGTTCCCTGAATTTCGGCAATTGTCTGTTCCACCGGTCCACCCGGCGCAAACTGGACGATCACGAAATTCAACAGAATGATCGCAAAGAGCGTCGGAACGACGAACAACAGTCGGCGGATGATGTAGGCTAGCATTGGCCGGCGGCTCTCCGTCTAGGTGGCGGTAAGCTTAACGGGATAGCATGGCGACCAGGCTATTGGGAACTTTTTGTCCCGCTGGCCAGTTTGGACGCAAGGGCGGCGGCCTTCTGCTGATCCACCCACCAAGCATCGAAGCCGATCCCATAAGCCGGCGTTTTATCCGGCCGGCCGAACTTGTCCCAATAGGCGACTCGGAAGTCGCGTGTATGCCATTGGGGAATGACGAAATGGTTCCAAAGCAACACCCGGTCCAGCGCTCGGGTGCGGATGATCAGACTATCTCTGTCCGGCGCGGAAACAACAAGTTCGATCAGTCTGTCGATCACCGGGTCCTGGATACCGATCAGATTGCGGCTGCCGGGCCGTGTGGCGGCATCGCTGCCCCAATAGTCCCGCTGCTCGTTGCCGGGCGAGAGAGATTGGCCAAAGCCAGAAACGACCATATCAAAATCATATTCCTCGGTCCGTTTGCGGTACTGGGCCGTATCCACCGTTCGTACGCTGGCCTTTATGCCGAGGCGTTCAAGGTTCTTGGCGAACGGTAAAACAATCCGCTCGAATGCGGGTGAGATCAGCAGAATTTCAAACTCGAATGGCCTGCCCGTTTTGCCGTTCACCAGCTTCTTGTCTTTGATCGTCCAGCCGGCCTCACGCAACAGCTTCAGTGCCGTCCGCAATTGTTTGCGAATGCGGCCAGACCCGTCATTGGACGGCGCCTGATAGGTCTGGGTGAACACCTCCGGCGGCAGCTTGTCCTTGAACGGATTGAGTATTTTCAACTCTTCCGGCGATGGCAGGCCAGTCGACGCCAGTTCGGAATTGGAGAAGTAGCTCGAGGTCCGCGCGTACTGACCGTAGAACAGCGTCTTGTTTGTCCACTCGAAATCAAAAGCATAGGCGAGCGCCTGGCGCACCCTCGGATCTTTGAAAAAGTCCCGTCGGGTATTGAAGATGAAGCCCTGCATGCCGGTGGAGTTTTGGTGGCGGATGTCTTCCTTCTTATAGAGCCCGTCTTTGAAGGCCGGACTGTCATAGCCGGTCGCCCAGACCTTCGATGTGTTTTCCATGCGGAAATCGTAATCACCGGCCTTGAAGGCCTCCAGGGCCACGGTCGCGTCGCGGTAATAGTCGTACCGGATTTCATCGACATTGTGGCGGCCCACATTCACCGGGATGTTCTCGCCCCAATAGTCCTTCACCCGCTCATAAGTGATGGACCGGCCGGGCTCGAAGGATTTGATTTTATACGGGCCGGAACCAAGCGGCGGGTCCAGCGTGGTGGCTTCGAAATCCCGGCCCTCCCAATAGTGTTTTGGCAGGACCGTCAACTGACCCATGATCAACGGCAGTTCGCGGTTAATACTTTTGCCAAACGTGAACTTGACTTTCCGTTCCCCGATCTTCTCCGCCTTGGTCACATCCCGGTAGTAGAACCGGTAGAACGGACGGCCTTTGGTCTTCAGTGTTTCCAAACTCCAGAGAACGTCTTCCACGGTCACCGGTTTGCCGTCATGCCACCGGGCCTCTTTACGGAGCGTGAACGCAACCCAACTCCGATCCTCTGGCATTTCAATGGATTCCGCCAGCAGGCCGTATTCGGTAAAGGCCTCATCCTCGGGGCCGACCATCAGCGTTTCGAAGACGTCATTCAAACCCACTGCCGTATCCCCTTTCAGGACAAAGGGGTTAAACGTGCTGAACGTCTGCAGGGCATGAAGCCGTAAATTTCCGCCTTTGGGCGCGTTCGGGTTGACGTAATCGAAATGCTTGAAGTCCGGACCGTATTTCGGCTCGCCGTGCATGGCGACGCCGTGGCGGGGTTTTACATCCTGGGCATAGGCAACAGACCCTGCCAGCATCGCCGTGGCGGTCAGGACTGCCACAAATAACGAACCAAGTTTATGTTGTCGCTCCATGAGCGGTCTCCCTAGCCGAATTAGCGCTATCATCTTTGTCTATTATTGTGGTCTACAGCGCCGCCGGTTCAACCCCTGAAACGCCAAGAAATCGAACACTCACCCGGTCGTGAGCGGAATATTAGCCGTTTAGAGCTTGAACCGCCGCCGCATGGATATCCGCATCGCCGGCTGCCAGCACTGTTCCGTCTGATTTTAACGTTAACGGCGCACCCGACCAGTCGCTGATTATGCCGCCGGCGCCCTCGATAATCGGGATATGCGCCATATAGTCCCACGGGTTCATCTGCGCCTCGCAAATAATATCGGTATGGCCGCTGGCCAACAGGCCGTAGCCGTAGCAATCCGTACCGAATAGGGCGTGTTTGACGCTGCCCGACAGGTTTTTAAACCGGGCTTCGTTTGCGCCGTCGAACATGGCCGGCGTGGTGGAATACATCCAGGCGTCGCGGAGGGTGGCGCATCCGCGTGTTGATGCCGATTCGCCATTAAATTGGGTCGCCTCACCTGTGATGCCGATCCAGCGTTCATCGAGGATGGGTTGATCGATCACCCCGATAACCGGTCTTCCCTGGTGAACCAGCGCAATCAGGGTGCCAAATTGATAGGAGCCGGAGGCGAAGTTCTTAGTGCCGTCGATGGGATCAAGCACCCACAAGTAGTCCGCATCTTCGCGAACCCCTGCCTGTTCCTCGCCGAGAATGCCATGATCCGGTTGTGCCGTTTCGATAACGGCGCGCATAGCGGCCTCCGCCTCCGTATCGGCGGCGGTCACCGGACTTTGATCGGCCTTGAAGGTCAGTTGCGCGTCGGCGCGGAAATACCCCCGGATGATGGGGCGCGCCGTATCCGCCAGCCGTTCGGCCAGCGCGCGAAGCTCCCTAAGGTTAGGGGGAGACAATCAGATTATTGCGGCAGCGCGGCAGGCGAGTCCGCAAAAGACCGCATATAGAGAATGACCGCGGCGCGATCGCTGCCACTGCGGAGACCGGCGAAGGACATCTTGGTGCCCTTAACGAAATCCTTCGGCTTCTTCAGGAACGCATCCAGATCGGCATAGGACCATTTGCCACCCATATCCTTGAGGGCGCCGGAAAAATTAAAGCCGGCTTTCGCCCCTCGGTCACCACCGACCACCCCATAGAGATTCGGGCCGACTTTATTTTTACCGTCTTTTTCAAACGTATGGCAGGACACACATTTCTTGGCGACTTTGGCGCCCTTATCTGCGCTGACGCTGGCCAATAGGACTGGCAGGGGCTGCTCCGGTTCGGCCTTTGCGGCGGGCGCGGCAGACGGCGCAGCGGCGGCGGCCTCAGCCGAAGCAACGGGTTCCATCGGCGGAATAATCTTGTCGCCAACAACATCGATGACAAACAGCATCCAGGCGACAACAACCAGTCCGCCAAGATATTTATTGGTGTTCATACTCCACATGGGACGGCCCTCTTTACGTAATTTCGCGCGCCCGCGCGATTGTGCTCTTGAATCTCGATTCGACGCCCGATTTCCGGGTTTCGGTGATCAGGGTATAGATGAAGCGTCATAAAATGTATATAGGAACCAACGTTTCAAGCCTAAATTTTCATAAGTCTCTCTGATACGGACCAAATTTACATGACCGACAGCTCGAACATCATCGCCTTTCAAGGTGAAACAGGCGCAAATTCCGACATCGCCTGCCGGACCGTAAGGCCCGGCATGGAAACCCTGCCCTGCACGTCGTTCGAGGATACGTTCGCCGCAGTCCGGGACGGCAAGGCGGCGTTCGCCATGATTCCCATCGATAATTCGGTGGCCGGCCGGGTGGCGGACATCCACCATCTGTTGCCCGAATCAGGCCTGTTCATCATCGGCGAACATTTTCAGCGGGTGGAGCATCATTTGTTGGCCGTGAAGGGCGCGAAACTTGACGAACTGACCCATGTACATAGCCATGTGCATGCGTTGAACCAGTGCCGGAATTTCATTCAGGACCACGGGATTACGCCGGTCGTCCACGTGGATACGGCCGCCGCCGCACGGGACATCGCCGAGCGTGGGGAAAAACAACACGCCGCCATCGCCACCGGTCTGGCCGGCGAAATCTACGGCCTCGACTCCCTGGCGGCGAATATCGAGGATGCGGAACACAATACGACGCGCTTTCTGTTGATGTCGCCGGAGCCGGTCGCGGTCAGCCCTGGTGACGGCGAGCTGATGACCAGTTTCATCTTTCGGGTGCGCAACGTGCCGGCGGCGCTTTATAAATCCTTGGGTGGCTTCGCCACCAACGGCGTCAACATGACCAAGCTGGAGAGCTATCTGGTCGGCGGCGGCTTCGTCGCGGCGCAATTCTACGCGGAGGTAGACGGCCATCCGGAAGACCGAGGGGTGAAGTTCGCCCTGGAGGAACTCGCGTTTTTCTCCCACGAGGTGCGCATCCTCGGCACCTATCCGGCGCATCCGTTCCGCAAAAACATGAACGGCGAGTGATCTTTAGATCGGGATCGCCAGTAGCGTATCCATCTTATTCGAATCGGTAACCACCAGCTTCTCTTTGAAGCGGGGTTCGCCGTTTTCCACGACGATCGTGTCCCGATACCGGCCGGCGGAAAACACGGTCATGTCGCCATCCTGGGTGGTGCGCACCACCATATAGTTGGTGCTGGCGGTGATCACCCCGTCGCTTTCGTCTTCGATGATAGTGGCGCTGATCATATGACGGTAGAATTGCTGCTCGTAGATTGCCGTCTTCCGCAAGGTGAGAATCCTGTCGTGCAACATGCCCTTGCCGTTGCACACGTAAAACCCAATCACTTGCCCGGCGTCCAGCGCCTCTTTGGAGATGATTTTGTAATGGGCGTCATCGGTAAAGAAGTCCGGCCAGCCCTCGAGCTCGCCGTCATCGATTTGCGCCACATAGCGCCGCTGAAGATCCTCGACCAGTTCCAGGGTGCTCATAAACCTATATCCCCATCAGGTCCCGGTAGTGGTCCCAATAGGCGCGAACCGCCGTCTCGGTCACCCGATGCTTAGTCGTGGAATAGTCGGCCTCGTCGCCCAACTCGACCACGGATGCGTCTTCCGGCCCTTCCCGAAGAGACCGCTGCACGAAATCAAGCACGGCGCCGTCTTCCAACGAGACAAACCCTGCTGGGCCCACCAGATTACTTTGCTTGATCCGCTTCTGGGTCATTTCTTCGTCGTCATCTTCATAGCCGAACAGCGTCCAGACCAGTTCCGCCTTATCAAGCCCGCGGGGGATCAACTGGCGCACGCCCAGGCAGTTCTGGATTTGCTGGATCAGGAAGGTGGGGAAGATGGTCTGGATTTGCAGGGTAATTCCGTCTTCGAACTCGGGCGTGAAGACCCCCACTGACGGATCGTTCAATTGCAGACCTTTCCGCATGTTGGGGAGTTTATTGTCTTCATAGTCGGAATCTGTCACGTCGTCGGTCAGCAGCTTGGAAAAGCTGACATGGTGGCGGCCCTCGTTGCTCATGACGATGCCACCTTCCATGGACAGGCGGTTCAGGCCGAACGTATTGAAGAACAGGTGCAGGATACCGGCGTGATAGGTATCCCGCGTATTCTCCATCATCAGCTTCCAATTGTTGCGGAGGCCCTGGCTATATTGGCCGAGAATTTTGATCGGCCGGTTGAACACCCGGTCGATGAACTGACGCGCTTCCGGACCCAAATAAGTTTCGATATCCGGGGTCTCGTCTGAAAACGTGCCAAAGATCAAGCCGTTGTATATGGCAACGCGCAGCGGTTCCAAGCCATGGTCTTCGGGTTTAAACGTGTCCGGCATGCCGCCGACGCCCTTCACCCCGTTGCGGAAGGCGACACCGGTCAGCTTGCCGGTCTGGTCAAAAGACCAGTTGTGATATGGACAGGTGAAGACCGGCTTGTTGCCCTTTTTCTCATGACAAACCAGCGCGCCCTTGTGGGTGCAACGGTTCACCATGGCGTTGATCTCGCCGGTTTTGTCGCGGATGACGATGACGGGGATTTCACCGACGAAGGTGTTTTTGAAATCACCGTTCTTGGGGAGTTCGACCTCCAGCGCCAGGAAATGCCAGACTGGCCCCCGGAACAGGGCGTGTGTTTCTTTCGCGTAAATTTCCGGGCTGGTGTAAACCCTGTAGGGAACCCGGCGAACGCCTTCCTTGGGCCATTCGATGATCGGTTCATTGGTGCGCATGATCGCCTCTCCGCCGCGAAAATCCTAAATTTGATTATGAAGATAAATTTCCGATTGCCCAACATCTTTTAAGGATTGTGCTCTCTGGAAGAGGCGGAAACGCCGCACATTGGACACGGGGTTGAAATGAACCAGCAGGCTACAGAACTACAGAAACAGTTGGAACCGGCCATCGACCAGATCATCGAAATTATGACCACCTATGGTCTCGATATCCTGGGCGCGATCGTCATCCTGATCATCGGCTTTTGGATTTCCGGACGGGCCGGCGCATTTGTCGGCAGGATGCTGTCTAAGCAGAACAAGATAGACGCGACCCTCACTCATTTCTTTTCGAGCTTTGTCCGTTACGGACTGATCACCATCACGGTTATTGCGGTCCTCAACCAGTTTGGTGTCCAGACCGCCAGTCTGATCACTATCCTGGGCGCGGCGGGCCTGGCCATTGGCCTCGCCCTCCAAGGCACGCTCAGCAACGTGGCGGCCGGGGTGATGCTTCTGTTTTTTCGCCCCTTCAAGGTCGGCGACTATGTGGAGGCGGCCGGGCAGGCCGGCACCATCGTGGAGCTCAACCTATTCTTCACGGTGATGGCGACGCCGGACAACATCCGGATCACGATACCGAATTCTAATGTCTGGGGCTCAGCGCTTCGCAATTTCTCCGCCAACTCGACCCGGCGAGTGGATATCCTGGCCGGCATTTCCTATGACGATGATATCGACAAAGCCATGGACGTTCTCCGCGGGATTGTCGCCGAGGATGAGCGCATTCATAACGATCCCGAACCGTTCCTTGCGGTTATGGCCATGAATGACAGTTCAGTGGATATCGTGCTCCGGGTCTGGGTGGACAACGCCAATTACTGGCCGGTGAAGTTCGATCTCACCAAAGCCGTCAAGCAGGGCTTCGACGCCAACGACATCACCATCCCGTTCCCCACAAGAATTGTGCAAAACGTTAGTGATTAGGGGTTAACTCGCCCCCATCTCCCTCTTTGCGTCACCCCCGAGTTGGGCTCAATGCAAATTGAGGCCAAGTCTCGGGGGTCCATACATCAGCAGCCATGGGTACCCGAGACTTGATCCCAGCTAACGCTGGTCTCAACTCAGGCATGACGCAGATTGGGCTCGAAAATGCGGCAGAAGAGTCCAGCCCAGAAGGCTACTCCGCCGCCGTTGCCGAGGCTTTCTTGGCTTTGCGCTTGTTCCACCAGGTCTGGATATCGAGCTTGAAGTGCTCGTAGTAGACTTTCGGAAAGATGATCAGGATATCATAGAGTGCGACCCAGCCGCCTTTTAGGGTCACCGGGATGGTGATCCAGGGGGCCGCACCGATGATGGCGATGTGTTCGTTATCATCGACCTGATCCCGGTTCTGCAGCACCCGGTCCACATTGTGGGC
>Ga0181585_10000474_pt1 | contig 33481 bp, 42 predicted proteins | sample 071ome_29_FD_132469 | JGI IMG/M metagenome (GOLD analysis project Ga0181585, IMG submission 132469) | Coastal salt marsh microbial communities from the Groves Creek Marsh, Skidaway Island, Georgia - 071407BT metaG (megahit assembly) | ecosystem: Environmental > Aquatic > Marine > Intertidal...
GCAACAGGTGCTACGGGTTCTCAAGGAGACACAGGAGCAACAGGTGCTACGGGTGCAACAGGAGATACAGGTGCTACAGGAGCCACAGGAGCAACAGGTGCTACGGGTGCAACAGGAGATACAGGGGCTACCGGTCCCATAGGAGGCTCAAGTGGACAAGTTATTTATAACAACGGAGGCGTTGCTGATGGAAGTGCAAATTTAACTTTCACCGGACTTACACTTAGCACCGAATACTTGACAATTAATGAAAGAATCAGAAGCATTCAAAGACAAAACTCTCCCACTACTATGCCTATTGGTTGGTATAATATTGCATATCTTGCCGACTCTTCAACAGGTGATAAACCAAGAGGGAGTGGATTATTTACACTTAGAGATAGAACCTCAGGCCAGCATCAAACGGTTTGGTTTTTGGCTTCTTCTCATTATGCCACTCAAGATAGCATTACCGTTCTTTTTGACGGGTCTTATAACATAACAGGGCCTTACAGATACTTAAGAATCATGGGGGGTTCAACTTATCAAGGAGCCGTATTGCAAGTTTATGTTGACTTTACTCACTCAACAGGTAATGAATATTTTTCCATTGATTTGATATTTGACCCTCAAGACACAGGATGGACTACTATGCCTTTTGCTCCTGAAGCAGACCCTATTCCTGAAGTCCCAAATTATCCGACATTTACAGAACAATGCAGAGTGGACTTGGATGATTCTAAGGATAATCAAACGGCTATTATCAGCACAGGAGGGGCTGTTTTCCAAAGTGATGTTGTTTTACAAAACTCTCCTTCCATTCCTGCTACTACTGATGATGTAAATTTAGGTAAGGGAGGTAGTGGAAACTTAGTAATTCAAACTGCTAACGGTTATGTTGCAGTAGGGCCTCAAAACTCAGGGTATTGTCATTTATACACAGACAGGGCAAGATTTTATATGAATAAAAGACTTGTTATAGATGAGGGAATCGTTTCAGCCTATAACGAGAATCTTGTTCTTGCAACAGATAACGCTTCAAACACCCACATTACCATTAACGATGGAGCCACAACCAATGTAGGTGTCGGAGTAAGTCCGGATTTAGGAGCCACTTTAAATGTGGGAGGGTTAATTAAGACAACTGAAACCGGCGGTCTTATGGTGGCTGATGCAAACGGATACCTAACTGCCGCAAACCTCCCATTGGCTGGAATAGGAAGTCCCGTCACACTTCCCAATTCATACGGACCCCCTCAAAGTCCTTTTGGTTGGTTGGAAGTGCTTATTGGAGGCTTCCCTTACCAAATCGCACTTTGGCAATGATTTAAGTAGGTAATACCCAATTCTCTATCATGGCTTCCATTTGCCTCGCAATGATTGTTAAGAATGAAGCACACATCATTAAAGAATGCTTAGAAAGCCTAATACCCTATATTGACTCATGGGTTATCTGCGATACAGGAAGCACAGATAATACTGTAGAGATAATAAAGGAAACTTTGAAAGAAATTCCCGGTGAAATTCACTTAGACGATTGGATAGGTTATGGGCAAAATAGAACTAAAAGTATCCAAAGAGCATCAAACAAGGCAGATTATATTTTAGTTGCAGATGCAGATTTTATTTTAGAGGTAACTGATTTTGATTTTAAAAAAAACTTAACTGATGAGGCTTATGCAATTAGGGTTAATGAATATCACCTTCATTTTTTATTAAAGTCTAATTTGGGTTGGAAATTTGAAAGTTATGTTCATGAGTATCCTTCTTGCGGTAGGAATTTTGGTTGGTCTCATTTAGAGGGTGTTAGATATATTCATACCCTAAAAGGTGGTAATAGGGTTGATAAAATTGAAAGGGAGAGAGAATTACTTATTAAGGACTTGGAATCAGGGCATAATATTTCAAGAACTTATTTTTATTTAGGTCAAAATTATCAAGAATCTAAGGATTATGAATCTGCGGTAAAATATTATCTTTTAAGTTATAACTCATCATATAGCGATGAGGATAAGTATGTCTCTTTGGTTAGGATTGCAAGTATTAGTGATAGCCCTCATGAATGGTTTAAGGCTTTAATGTTTAGGACTAAAAGACATGATGCTTATTTAGGGCTTTCAAAATTATTAAATCAAAAAGAAAATTATAATTTGGCTTACTATTTTGCCAAGATGGGATATTTATTGCCTAATTCAAATGATATCGTATTCAATGATTGGGAGTTTAGCAGGTGGAAATTTTTAGATGAATTAATTATTTCTTGTTATTATTTGAATAAATGGGTTGAAGGTTATAAATATTGTTTAGATATTAGAAATCTTGATATTCCTAAAGAACATGAAGAGAGAATTAATAAAAACATCTCTTTTTTTCAAAATTATTTGAATAGGTAATTTTAAATAGCGGAAACGCCAAAGGTTTGATATGGCTGAGGCTATTAAGTATTCTTTATATCAGCCGAACAGGGCTATGATTGGCAGAATTGTCAATCTTCACAACAAGATGTTTAAAAGCCAGCAGAATTATCAATATTATGCAAATTTCTTAAACAAAAAAAATCATCCTTTCTATATTGCCCTAAGTGAAAGAGATAAAATCTTAGGTTTTGTTGCGGCAAGACCTGATTGGAAGGCTTCAAAAATGACGATGGCTTCATTGGGAGTAGGTTCAAGAGGTAAACCAATTGCAAACGCTCTTATTAAAAGAGTTATTTCAGATGTTAAAAGAGGTGGTTTCAAGACTCTAACAATGACTGTAAGGGCTTCAAGTAAAGATACTATCAAGTATTGTGAAGGATTAGGGTTTGATTCCGTTATTGCTGGAGAATACAAAGACGGCGAGGAGAAAATAATTTTGACTTGGACAAATCCCGATGGTAAAGATACTTTAAGAGACCCTTTCAAACAAATTTTTAAGATTAGAAAATTACCAGAAAAACAACCAGAAAAAGGGGTCTTTAAATTAAGAAAGGCTACTTCAAAAGACATCTCTGCTATTTTATCTATGCACAATGAGTTCCTTCAAAAGAAAAGAGATTACAGTTATTTCTCTACTAAATTAAATTTACAATACGGAGTTTTCTTGGTTGCTGAGGATTCAGAAGGTCAAGTAGCAGGATATATCGTTTGCAGACCTGAAACTAAACCTAAATTAGATAGGAAACCGAGAATTTTGAATTTTATCAGTTTAGGAGTTGGTAATGAATACAGAAAATGGGGTATTGGTCAAGCATTGGTTGAAGGAATGATTCAAGAAGCCAGAAAAATTCCAAACATTGAATATATTTACGGTCATGTAAGAGAATCTAATGTAGGGGCGATAAGGCTTTATAAGAGAACAGGATTTAAATTGAAAAAGGTCGGGAGATATAAAGATTCTAATGAAATTAAGTATGAACTTTTCAAAAGAATTAGACCTCCTTCCATTGAGCCTTATTGGAATAAATACAAAGAGCCGATTCTTTGGACAGGATTTGGTTTGACGCTTCATGAGATTGTTCACGCCTTAAGAGATTATTGAGGTGAAATGATGGATTTGCAAGAACTTCAAAATAAATTCAGGGAACTTTTTGAGGGAGATTCTGCAGATGAAAATAAATTAAATATGAAAAACTTCGTTTTATATACGCAAGAAATAAAAAAACAAGAACCTATAGAACCCATACTTAAAATATTGGACAATCCAAAAAACGAAGGAAATATTTACATAGATTATGATAAATCTTCGGATAGGATTTATTTTTCTCAATTTTCAACAAATGATTTTCTTAGAATTGATATAAAATTTATCATGCCCTTTAGCAAAGTATCTTCCCAAAAAAACCCTTTTTTAGTAATTCAAGAAGATTTTTCTGAGGATGAAGGAGATTTTTTAGTATCTGAATGGCCTAATAAATACCTATTATTTGATGAAGAATTATTTAATCAATTTATGTATCCTCATAAAAACCCTGAATTTATGAATTGGAAATCAAGCCCTTGGGAGGTGAAATCATGACAAGGTTAGATGATGATGTTCAAGAGGCTATTTCAAAAATGAAAGGATTTATGAAAATGGCTCAAAGAAAGAAAATGAGACCTACCAAAATAATCAAAGAGGAAGGCATTAAAATTCCTAATGTATCCAATTTTAAAATGAAGCCTTTTTATGACGAATATGGAAAAAATGTAATTTATTGGTATGATTACAATTCTATTTATGTTATGATTTTGGGAAAATATTCTCATCAAGAAATTATGGATTCTTCTCTTAATAATATAAAGAAAAAACATCTTGATTATATGGGAATTAAAAAATATAATTTTGTTTATCTTATCGGAGGGATTCCAACCATAGACGCACCTTGGTTGGAGTTATCAACTGAAAATAGTGGTTGGACAGGAGATAAAAGAAATCATCTTTATATTTATCAATTAAAAGATGTTTTATTCATGAATTGGAAGGAAAGTCCTTGGGAGGGTGAAAAATGAGTAAACCACTAACTGAAGAAGTCGCCAGAGAATATGGTTATGGGGTTAAACCATTTCAAGTATGGGCAGACAATTATTTCAATTCATTAGAAATAGAAAAAAGAAAGAATGAGATTAAACCGATTAAAATGAGAGATGGAAATAATCTTTTAACAGATGAAATGATGGAATATGCTATTTCATATAATGAAAATAGGGGAACCCTAATTTTGAATCCTAATTATATTTATATTCTTGATAATTATATGAAGTTCATTGCTGTTAAAGATGCTAAAATGTTACACGATAAAGGCACAAGAATAGAAGGTATTTATGCAACCATAAAACCATTTTCGTCAAAAGGACATTACACATATTCAAGGCTTGGCTTTTATAGTTCCTATACAGTAATAGGCGTTCTTAAACTTCCCTCTCAAATAAAATTTATGAATTGGAAGGAAAGTCCTTTTGACCAAAAGTAATCACCAAAGGGTTTTCTGTTCTCTTTCGTTTTCAGTTCTAAAGGTTTGTTTAACCCACATAGAGACCCATTCATAGAGTTGAGCAGTATATTGGTCGCAACCCCATTTTTCAACCAATTCTCCCATCAAGCCATCATACTTTTTAATAGCACCTTGAGATACTGTCAAAATAATATTTCCCGGGCAATTTACTTCAATTTCCTCTCCTGAAAATGGGTCAACCTTTTTATCAACAACTGTTCTGCACTTCCCATTGATAGGAGGTCTTCTATAAGATTCTCCACATTTCGTGCATCTTACCTTTTGTTGTCCAAACGCTCTTAAATTTCCTCTCATATCTCTAATCAAGTGCCTATCAATCAATTTGCTTGATTGTTCCGTATTATCTACTGAATGAAGCGTGTTTCCAAGAGCGAACTGAACCATTGTTTTCTGCCTCATAGAATCTAATGTGTTATAAGGGTTGTTTTTAGGGCCTTCTGAGCAATCTTTTGTTCCGTGTGTATATCCGAACCCTCTAATCTCTTCGGGAGTTCCTAACACCGTTTCTACAGTCTTAATTCCTGCATTGAAAACTTCCTTGGGATTTGGTGTTGATTGACTTAACTCATAAAACTCCACAGGATATCTCCAATTAATATCTACATTAAGGGCTTCTTTATCAATTTCACTCGGATTCAACTTCGTAGTTAAAATCAAAGGAGCATCCATTTGACCTCCTCTGGTCGTGGACAAGAATGATTTGCTGAAATTCATCAGTCCGTCAAGCAAAAGAAGAATGCAATCAATATCGCCATCACAATTCCTTCTCTTTCCTGCGTGGAAAAACGGATGACCGTAATGACCTTTGATATCTGCTACTCCAATCAACCTACAAAGAATGGCTCCTGAGGTGTGAGGTGCAAGACCCATACACATAACTCCAAACAAATCTTCAACCGTTTCGCATTGATAAAACGGTTTCAAGCCATACAACTTCACAAGCATTTGGTCAATATAATGTGTTGCTTTCAGCATAATTTCTGCACAGGTTTTAGATACTACTATGTCTTGAGGGTATAATTCCACCACTTCGTCTGCTGAATCTACATCATAACCTAATTCTTGTGCTTTTTGAGCCGATAAACCTATCTCAGAGGGCTTGAAATGCGTCATGGTGATATCTACCATATCAAACCTAATTGTTCCATCTCTAAACACCGAGATATCGTTTTCATATCTTATAATTCCTTTAACAAGATTTTCTGGACACTTCTCAGCCGAAGTCATACCTTTTGTTCCTTTTACAGGATAATCATTATAAATCCCAACCTTTGCTTTTGCATCTTTCCATAATTGGTTAATATCGTGCTTTTTAAACTCGGTTTCAATAAATTCAGTATTTTCACCACAATGAACTCCTAAATGAGTTTGAGTATCGCATATCTTACAATGCCTAATTCCCATTTCAGATTTAGTTTCTTTTTTAATAGCATCAGTAATTTTCCTTTGATTTCCTACATCATGACCAAGTGGGAATAGAGTATGAATGGCTGGCTTCATTTCTCTTAACTTAGCCCCTTCTGGTTTACCCATTCTCGCACCAATCCTATAGGTTACTTTAGGCTTAATTTCATAATCTGCAACTTCATTCAAAAATTCTAAAGCGGAAGAATAAGTTTCCATATTAATTCTAATCATTTTCAAGATTTTTTTCAAATTATGAATCACTACTGAAGCAGAATCTCCAACCATGAAATAATCGCCTTTAATCTTTTCAACATCTACATTTAACTTATATGCCGTTTCAAGATGCATTGGATGAATTTCTGCCTTATCTCCACATACTGATATCGTAAGTGTTTTGCAGAAGTCATAAAAATCCCTTGCTGAAACATCTGTAAGGTTTGGAACATATTCTGGAGCCATAGCAACTTCTAAGTTTTTACAATGTTGAACTGCCTCCATAAAGGATTGAGGATATTCAGGGACTAATTGCTCATGCCATTCTTTAACATAAGGCGAGGGCATGATTGCATGGTTATTTTCAAGAAATTCTCCTACAGGAACCAACAACTCTCCTAAATCCCATACTTTAGCAATAGGCCAGTCAACATCAATAGGCATTCCATCGGGTAATTCCTCAGAATCTACAATTCTTTTGGCTGAACCATCTTTAAATTGCACATAAGGGCCTTCAATATCGGAACAAGGTGTTACTACGGTTCCCTTCCCCGGTCTTTCATATTTCATTTGAGTTCCAATAATAATAAATCCTGAAAGAGCCTTCATTGTTGCAGGATGCACAGAAGTAGTCGCTAATCCAGACAACCTACCTCTCCCATACCTTAGCCTAAATCCTCCTTCTTGCATAGGCATTCCGAAAATAGGTCTTCCAGCGAGAACATCACTAATAAACTTGTCGGAAGGTTTGATTTCATTTTTAGAATCTGATTTTTTATCGGAAACGAATTCTTTAAGCCAATCCCAACCATCAAGTTTTAATTGTGAAACATATTTTAGAATCTTAGGTGCTTTTAGAACTAATCCTTCACACATGACCAGAACTGCACCTTCTCTAACCTTGTTGGTAGGAACTCTTGGTAAATCTCTTTGTCCAGATACTTCATTACCGACTCCTTCTCCGTCAATGTAAACAGGGCAATTTTTAGCAATAATCTCTAATTGAGGGTTTGAAGGCCTAAATTGAAGACCTCTTGCATAAGCAGATACCTCTTCTTTATATCTTTCTATTTCGTTGTTGGTGACAATTGATTTAGATAACTTAAAATTTCTTCTTACGATATCTGCAATTAGGACTGAGAGTGCTTGACCTGTTCCACCTGCAGACCTTACCGGACCTGCATATGAAATAGAAATACATTTAGTCCCGTCTTGATTAGAAATAATCCTTGCAGAGGCAACCCCTTCAAGAGGGGCTACTAAGATGCCTTCAGTCAAGACTGCTAAACCTGCACAAACTCCGTGATAAATTGAAAGTGCAATCTTATCTTCATTTTCAAACTTTTCAACGGTTTCAAATTTTTCAAGAGTTTCTTTCCAATGAGGTATGTTGGTGTAAACCATATCAAAACCTGCACCCTTACACGAAAGACACTCTTTTTCTCTCCAGCCCGATTTAGTGTATCCTTTGCCTTTGCAAGCAGGACACTTTTCAAGAGACCCGAACAAATAAGATTCCGCAGAAACAATCTTTCCGATTTCCAAAGCAACTAATTCTCTGTTTCCATCGTGTAATTTAGTGAGTTCTCTGATTTGAGAAGCCGTATCTCTTGGGTGCAAGAAATTAAGCAGTTTTTGAGTTCTGTCTGCAAGGTCGTGTGCTTGAGGGATTTCAACAAAATCCTTTGGGTCGTGTCCTTGCTTTCTTGCTAAATTCGCCAAAGCGTATTCTTCATCACATTTATCTTGAAGAATTTTAGCATAATCTGAATACTGCATGATTACTATGAAATATGATACCTATATAAGGTTTCATCAATTATACCAATCGTGGATTCTCTTACTGCCAATCATAATGGCAGAAGCCCATAGACCAATAAATAGTCCAAGGTGTTCGTCAATGGTATATGCGTAAATAGAACCCAGAATGGAAGCCATGCTGAATCCAAAGCCAATCTTATCAATATTTTGCTTCATGAATAAGGGTTGTTAGAATACCTATATAAATATTATCAATAAACCCACTCAAATTTAAAATTATCGTCAACAACCTCATCAATATGTCCTGCTTCAAAAACCTTTTTCCAAAATCCTTGAGAGGTTTCGTTATAATCTGTGATAATTTGGTGTTTTGAAAAATGATTTCTAATTTCTTCCATCATTTTCATGCCTCTGCCCTTTCCTCTTGATTCGGGATGAACCCAAACATTAGCCATATAAATAATGCCTTCTTTTTCAATGCACCATGCAATACAATTACCCCCCTCATAATTTGTGATGGTCTTGAATTTAGCATTCGGATAGAAGTGTCCCATGTTATCACCTATGGGGCTTTTGGTATTTAAACATTTATTTAATGATATTATAGACATCTTTATATGTGTGTGTATAATCCCATAACTATGCTTGGATATGCTTGTATCAACATGGAACTAAGAGAGCAAAAGATTTTTACCAACAGAACGCTTAGAAAGGCCACTCTTCTTAAAGAAGGCTACGGCTACCTTTCAGAACTTATTATTGCAAACCTTACCGACCTTAAAACCATTCTCCAATGGAATGAAGTAAACAATCTTAGATTTATGAGGATTTCTTCAGAGATTTTTCCTTTTTGGTCGCATCCAGAATTAGGCTATGAGTTAGAAGATTTGCCTAATGGTGATGTAATCATTAGCCTTCTCGCAGAAATTGGTGCTTATGCTACTGCAAACAATCACAGACTTACTACGCACCCCGGCCCTTTTAATGTTCTTGCATCTCCAAATCCCGATGTAGTTCACAAGGCTTTGCTTGACCTTGAGTGTCATTCCAAGATGTTTGATTACATGGGTTTTGAACCTTCTGTTTACAACAAGATTAACATTCATGTGGGGGGTGCTTACGGAGAACCCGATGCCGCACTTGCAAGGTTTTGTTCTAACTTTAAACTACTTAGCCCTAATGCTCAAGCAAGGCTTACAGTTGAGAATGATGACAGAATGAATCTTTTTTCTACTTACGATTTGTATTATGGTGTTTATGAGAAGATTGGCATCCCTATTGTTTTTGATTATCATCACCACATTTTCAAAACGGGTGAACTTTCTGAAAAAGAGGCTTTAGAAATGGCTATGGCTACATGGCCTGAGGGTATTACTCCTGTAGTTCATTATTCCGAATCTAAATCTCTCCATGAAGGTGGAGAAGTGCCTACTCCTGCCCATTCAAACCTTACTTACGGTCCTGTTAATACTTATGGTAATGATATAGACATTATGGTTGAAGCAAAGCACAAGGAAAAGGCTTTGGTTACGCTTACTGTTTTGTGAAAGGGCTTGCCTCCCAATTCATGAATGAGAATTTAGGAACTTTGAAAATTACAGGATTTAGGGATAACCACCCCATCTCCCACGCGCCCCACCTACTTTCAATGAGTTTAGGTGTTAGCGAAGGATTTACGCTTAACATTTCCATCTCCCACCAGCCCCAATATCTTTCAATAAGGTCGGGAGTTAGGGAAGGATTTACGCTTAACTCCCACATTTCCCACCCGCCCCAATGGTTTTCAATAAGTTCGGGAGTTATGGAGGGATTTTCGCTTAAAAAACTCATATCCCACCTGCCCCACCCTCTTTCAATGAGTTCGGGAGTTAGAGCAGGATTTCCACTTAACCTCCACATCTCCCACCTGTCCCAACCTCTTTCAATGAGTTCGGGAGTTAGGGCGTGATTTACGCCTAACATCACCATATCCCACTCGCCCCACCTTCTTTCAATGAGGTCGGGAGTTAGAGAAGGATTTCTGCTTAAATACGCTATATTCCACTCGCCCCACCTTCTTTCAATTAGTTCAGGAGTTAGGGCAGGATTTCCGCTTAACTCTCTTATCCTCCACTCGCCCCAATGTTTTTCAATAAGTTCGGGAGTTAGGGAGGGATTTTGACTTAAATCAAAAATATCCCACTCGCCCCAATGTTTTTCAATAAGTTCTGGAGTTAGGGCAGGATTTCTGCTTAACTCACCCATATTCCACTCGCCCCACCTTCTTTCAATGAGGTCAGGAGTTAGGGAAGGATTTCTGCTTAACGCATAAATATTCCACTCGCCCCAATGTTTTTCAATAAGTTCGGGAGTTAGGGCAGGATTTTCGCTTAACCACTCTATAACCCACTCGCCAATATGATTTTCATAAACGGTTTTCATTTCAATCCTTCCTACAAGAGCCTTGAACATAAGGTTTTGGACCTACATAAGTATATCCATCCCAACAAGGTCCTTGAGTTCCGATTTTATATTCGGCTCTGTATTTGGCAACCTTTTTAGCGATATCTTTAGGTTGTTTGGAAAACTGCTTACCTGCTTTTTTAGCCTGTCTTTTAGCGGCATCAGATTCTGCATAAAAGGAATCAAAATCTTTATTTTTACCGATTAAAAAAAATATCGCTACTCCCGAAAATAAAATAGGAATTTTTTTATCAATGTTCATGACCGCCACCTCTTGGGTCATCTGGCTTAGTTTTAAGATATGCCGCAGGAGGTAAGTAAATAACAGGACCGTCTGGGTCGTTTGTGTAAGAAGCCCTAATTAAAGTCAAATCTCCCTCTTCATAAACGAATTTTAATTCAATAGAGCCTTCAACATACCTCACCCTCTCTTCTTTCATATCATCTCCCAAATCTTGCATTCCTTGCGATTCTCCACCATACACTCCATCGTGGAGGAATTGAATGCAGAAAGCAGTAAGTTTATCAAGTTCTTCAATTAAATGGTCAATTTCATCATGTTCTTCATGATTAAAGACTTCTGTTTCTAAAAAAAAATCTTCGCTTTCCCATTTTTCTCCAAAGCCCTTTCCGAATTTTGGCTCGTCATCTACATCATCAATGTCCATCATTTCAATAAAATTGATGTAATCTCCAACAAGCACATTTGAAACCAAAGAGTTTCTAAGCAAAACAATGACTTGACCAAAGATTTTACTTCTATTTCCTTCATCGTAATAATGCTCAAGAGCCCCTGTTCCATAAGCCGACAATTCATAACCTGCAATGTTTCTCGCAGTTTTTCTTACACCATCTGGATTTCTTTTAGAATGATACCATCCTAATTGACCGTTTTGACTTTCTTTCATAAAATGGTTAATTAAAGTCCAACCTAACTTATTGATTTCATAAGGTCTTGCACAGACTCTGCAATCTTCTGTAAATGCATCATATTCTTGACCTTCTTCTTCATCTTCTTCATCATCATCATCGGCTCTGAAATAATCTCCATCTACCTTTTGATTAAATAAATCATCTTTGACTCTTCTTCTCCTTCTTCTGGAAGGTCTTGCAAAGTCATCATCTGAAGGTCTGGTAGGCTTTAAAGGCATAGGATGGTCGTCTTGTTTTCTATCCATAACTAATGCTCCAATAAGCAAAAGTGGAACTGCTACAAGACCTACATCTTTTAAATTAAATGAAGCCATAGTCAAGAATTAACTTTTTGATACTTAAAACCTTTCATCTCTTAAGTTATACTCAAATTCAATTTCCAAGGGTCCTGAAGGAGGGTAAGCCAAGGGCTCATCCTTTACGAAAAAGATTTGGAATAGACCTGTTGCTACCCTATCTCCCATATTAGGGACTGAAATTAAGCCTAATTCTCTCATCATGTGATTATCATCAATTCCGTAATTAACATAATCATATAACTTAACTTGATACCTACTTAAAATATTCTCAAGAGGTGTAACCAGCATATTTCCATCAGCATCTACTCTTCCTTTAGTTATAGCATCTGCTAATACATCATCGTTGCCTAAAAACCTTTCAGCCAAAACTTCATTAGCCTCAATCGGAATCTCAAGAATATCTCTCAAATAGGATACAATCTCATCTTTATAGAATTCTCCAACTTCTTCTTCGGGCAAGGTGCTTTGAAATTCATCAAAATCAATTTGCCACCAAATATCTGGTGCATCAGGAGACCTAATAGAACCATCATCTTCAATATGTTGTCCTTGGATTCCTCCATCTAAACCTACGATGTGTCCGTAAAGAACCATGCTATGTGTGTAAAGAGGATAGGCATTCAATTTCCAGAATACTCCATCTTTAACAATGATTGGATTTCCATCAACCGTTTGCCTTGCCATTGTTCTAACTGTTGTCTTAGCCATTTTTGCAGACTTGGTTGCAGAATTGCCTTGAGACATATAAGTAATAAAATCAATCATCTTTTCAGCAGTTGATTTAATAATGGTTAGTTTTCCTTTTTCCATTTTGGTTCTAATTCCTAAAAGTTTCATAACTTTGTGAATAGTCCTTCTGGAAGTTTTAGCAATCTGTGCGGCTTTCATAATTCCTAATTGGTCATCAATCATCATTTTAATGGCTAATAAAGCCCTTTGTTGTGCCGCAGGATTGATAGCCATACTGTAAATGAATCTAAACACCTATTTAATGCTATCTTTATCCAAACAAGGAGGCGAGGTCATCAAAAAACCTATCGGTTTCATTCAAATCATCATCTTTTTTAGGTTTTGTTTTTTTCTCAGGAAAGGGCGTTTCCCAAAAATTCATAAATGGATATTGTTGAATTGGAAGTATAAAGAATCCTTTAGGAATGAAACTCAAAATGCTTCCTCTTGTGAATTTTTTGTATAATTTGGGTTTAGGATTATTAAACTTATGAACCGCATTTCTTATCATTACATCATCAATTTGTGCCAAACCATTATGCGTATCTTCCCACACAGGTTCAAAATCAAAAAGCAAACTTACTTTTTTTGCCCACTTTTGAACCTCTGCATTAGAAACTCTTTCAGGATTTCTTTTCCATGCACAGCAAAATAATGTTAAATCAAAAGCCGTAGTTTTTGTATTTTTTAAATAAAAACCGCTTCCAATAGTGTCCTCAATTTCAACAGAGTTCTTATTTTTAAATATTAATCCTAATTCTCCCATACTAACCCAATCATTTTTATAATCTAAGTAAACTTCAACATCTCTTAAAATCTCATCAATATAATCTGGAGGCAACCAAGAATTTAATTTAGGAATCATGTCCAGCAATTTAGGATTAATAATTACTTCTTGAGTTTCCATAAATTAAAAATAACGGTTTTGTTACTTAAAATCTTTCATCACAAATTCCTACTTTACCGAGGTTGTGTGAAATTAAATTGTGTAGTTTAAAAGACCCATCTGGATTCACAACAACTCCTTTGCAGAATAAAGCAAAGTATGTTTTTTCAAACACATATTCCATCATGGCTTCAACAGGGTCTTCTCCCCTATCTTCCCAAGCACCATGAATTATTTTAAGAACTTCAAACCTTTGGTCCCAAGGCAACTGAGTAATTCCTTCAACAAATCTTGGATAATAAGCAGACCTAAGATACTGCCAAGTTTCCAATGCCTCAATCGTTTCATTGGACAAATTGCTCACCTCCTTCAACTTTTCCAATCCAATCTTCATTTACAATCATCGGACCATCATCAAATTTCGTGATTGCACCGCTTCTAATTAAAATATCTAATTGATTATTTGTCATTTTAACATGAGATTTCAATTCTTTAATGTTATCTGCCATTGGACACTTTGCAACTAATTGCTTGTAAATCTCAATGATTTCTGGTGTGATTCCTTCAATCATAGCCGTAAGTGGGAATTCTTCTGTAAGAGTTTGAAGGCTTAATTCAAAAATATCTCTTGCTTCACAAAGATGATGCCAAGTAATTCTTTCATCTCCTTGCAATCTTGCAAAAGCCCTTACCAGATTAGCAAATTCTTGATATTTTCTATTATCTGTAGCCGTTCTAATACAGAAAGCGTTTTGAAACTGAGGTCTGGCTTCAATTTCATCATAAGTGCTATTGATTCTTGGAATGTAATCTCTAAGCAAAGGCTTCATTTTTGAAACATACCTTAAATATTCTCTGAAAAATGCCCTCCATACTTCAAGACTTTCCTTCACAGATTCTCTTTTGAAATCTCCATCCATTGAAGAAATAATCGCATTTCTAATTTCTTGAACTGCAGAACCTCCACTTAAAGAAAGTTGTGTGAAAATAAGCGTCAATCTTGAAATAATTTGAAAGGTGTATTGACCAAAAGCATCAAGCATGACTTTTTTATCGTGTTTATCTTCATCATAATAATGAGGAGGATTGCCCATAAACATTAAATTAAGAACTGTTTGCCTTTGAACATCTAAGGCTCCTTTCTGCATTTCAATTTTTCCATTTGCCATCATGTTCATTAATTCACCAAAGGTATCATCATTCCATGTTTGAAATTCAGAAACTGCTACTCTTTCATGATTCATTTTAGGAAGCAATCCAATTTCAATAGCATTCAAATCATCTCCAGACATTGCACCGAACAATCCCGGAATTGTAGCCATTTTTCCAGAACCTGCCATTCTACAAGGAACTAACTTTTGAATTACATTCTCAACCAAATGGTCTTTTCCTTCTCCGTGTGAAGAAACAATGCCTATGTGAATCATATCTTGCTTTTGTAGAGGATTCATACAATAAAGCAATACGGCTTTTTTCAAGAAATCTTTAGCAAACAATTCAGCCCAAAGAGTATCATCTCTCATCATTAATTCCATAGGTGTAGTATTATGCTTTTTGCATAATGATTTAAACATAGTGAATTGCTCATTGGTCAATTGTGATTCTTTCAATCCTTCATCAATCTTTACTTCAGAACAAAGCCAAACTCTTTTCTTTCCATGATTAATAAACTTTCCCTTTAACTCAACTCTTTTGCCTTGTTTTTGGCTTTTCGTTAAAATCTTAAGAAAGTTCGCCATTTCTTCTTTTTCCATAGCCCCTTCTAAATACGCTTCTTCAGCATTATGAACTACGCAAGGAATAGAATACTCCCCATCGGAAACTGTGAAATCAATTATCAGCCTTCCGCCACCTGCTTTTTCATTAACAATGCCTTTAGTATCAATCTTGATACAGAATCCAGAACCTTCTACTTTATCTGCGAAAAGCATTTGATTATAAACTTCTTCTAACGAAGTAGAGATTACTTCAAAACTGTTTGAGCATGATTTAACATACTCATACAACTCTTTAGCAATAGGCTCCATGCTCACCCATCATCATGATACCTATATAAAAATGACCTGCACGATTAGAGGAGGTTTTAAGTATCGGAATGAGAAGTATCTGGGGGTAAGAGGGCTTTATTATGTCAAAGGTGCAGTTTAATTCTCCTAAAGAATTTGCCCTTTATATTCAAGATAGATTTTTAAAGCCCTACTTTGTTTTTGAAGAGGTTGATAATGGAGTTCCTAATGTAAGAAGGTCTATTGCTAAATTGAAGACCGTAAAACCGATGAATAACAAAGCAATATACAAAGCATATGAAGAAATAATATATGAAATTTCCGATTTGGCTGAAGAAGAAAGGCAATATTATTGGCACAAGGAGAACTACTCAGATTTTAAAGGATATTTCCAACAGGATAATTTGTATTTTAATAGTAATTGTTTGATTTATATTAAATCATCTGAGTATACTGAAGAGGGTAGAAACAGACTATTAATCTATGTTTTAAATTTGTCTTATATAACGGATGGGGCTTTTAAAATGGAGAGGGGTGGTGTCGCTGATATATGGTTAAATTCTTATAATTCCTATCCTGATAGCATTCTTGATAATTCGTTAGAGGGCTTGATTTTTAGAGTTCCTCTTGAAAAATTAAGAGTGATGGGCTTTATGAATTGGAATTCTAATCCTTTGGAGGGTGAAAAATGAGTAAAATTGTAATACCTGAAAAAGAAGGATTGCTTATAGAAATGATTGAAAGATATTGTGAAAAGAAATTTTTAATTGATTTGCAAAGTGATAAATATCCTTTTTTAGATTATTATTCTTTGGATACAGAAAAAATTACTGAGGATATTGAAAGAATATCTTCTAATGGTGTTGATTTTATAACTTTTATGATTCAATTGAACAGAAAGGATGCTGGCATTCCTTACATTTCATATAAAATATCTCCTTCAGGAGAAGTAAGTTTTAATGGGATTTTGACTGCCCCTTCAACTATTTGTAATGATAGGCAAGGTTTGATTTTGAGATATGAAGCGATTACAATAAGAAATACAAGAAAGGAATATCCTGATTTCGCTATTAATTACATGGGTTTAAAGAATTGGATAAACAATTTAGAGCCGAGATTTAGGTTTAGGCTAAGTAGAAATTACAGGTCATTAGGATTTTCTTGTCTTAATGGAGAACCTCCAACTGAAAGGGATGTCATAAGGGGTTTTTCTTATGTTTTTCTCTCTCCTCATGAAATGATACCTTCCAAAGTATCAGAATCAGTTTTTTTGAATAAAAAATTCTTAGATGAAGGTTATCAGTATAAAATTATCAAATTATCTGATTTCTTAAAATTAAATAAAACTAAATTCCTCAATTGGGATTCTAATCCTTTCCAAAAGAATTAGACCTATATAATTATTCGGATAAATACCGAAAAAAAGTAAAATGAAATGAAAAATCCAATTGGAAATTTAAAAATGAAGACCCGAATCCCGCAGGATTGGGGTTAGATGAAACTATCCGAAAAGACCTTTAGCCTATTCAAGCCTCGGTTGCTTCAGGAGCATCCTCGTATTGGTCTTCTGGAACAGGTGGAACCGTTAGAGCATCTCCGTGAGAGAGAAGTTGACAGGAGAACCTGTTATACTTCCTACCGTTCTTACCGAGAACCTTGTGCCTTAGGAACTTAACTTCCATAGGGAAAGAAGCACCCTCTTCCGAAGCGTTGCTTAGGAAAGCCTTTAGGTGTTCTTGCTCATAGCCTGTTAGCCAAAGAGTCATTCTCCTGCCTTCTGGACTGATGAGTCTGGTGGCGGTGGATTCACCGTATTGGCCTTCAATGCCAGAGGTGTATCCTTCAAGGATGTAGCCAGAGTGAATCTCGCTGTATCCAGTTTCGTCATCAATTCCGACAACGAGCCTATCCCTGTTAATATACCTTGGGGTGGTCTTGCTACCTGCTTGTGCTTCTACTTCCGCAAGGAAGTTCTCAATTTCGTTCATATCTACCATATTTTTAACCTCATACCCTTTCATTGTTCTTCGGGCAAATTACAATGTATAAAGAGACCTATATAAAGGGTTTGTTTAGAACTTTTTGTTAAACACAGTAAGAGACAAAGCAGAATAATCATCTCTAATACCATCACTTAATGTTAAGACAGTAGTTGTATTTCTATACCAAGGCTTATTTTTGATAACCTCTCTTCTTTCTTTTAACCATTTTTGAAGATTATCCTTAGTGATATATTTCATAATCTCTTTTGCAAATTTTCTGGGATACTCTCCATAGAGGGCATTATAAATGTCATCAGGATTTTCTGGGTTAAAATCTACAGAAAGGAGAGGGGTTGTAATTTTTTTCCCTTTATAATATACTTCAATCGGAAACGGTATGTCTCCTAAAAGTAATTCTTCGCAGTAACCTATATCCTCAAAATGACCTTCCCAATTTTGTAAAATTTCGCCCACCATATCCATAATTTGTTTTTCTATGAATTTTAAATGGTTTTCGTCAAACGGTTTAAAGGTGGCTGGAGTTTGATAGATGCTGGCTTCTTCAATCCAATACTTATAAATGCTATAATATAATTCATCAACTGAATTTTGAGGTTTAAAACCCCAATTCATAAAAGAATCAGCCTCATCCATAATCCTTCATTATTATTCTGATATATAAAGTTTTAAGTAGTAATAAATACAACAAATACCTGCAGGTGGAGAGGAACTTCGGCTCCCTCCCCCCGCCTCTCCCCTGCACCATTTTAACGAACCTTTTAAGTAGCAAGACGCTAACTTAAAATCATGTCGCTTTGGAAATCTGAATGGTCTAAGTTTACTCCAAAGGCAATCCAAAGAATGAAAACACATTCTGATAAAACTCATGACGAGAGAGAATGGATGTGCTATGTTTACGATGTAAACGGCAATTATGAACTTGGAGAAGTTTCTTACGGAGGAGAATCAAGAATTGAGGTTTCTCCAGCGAAAAAATCTGCACAAGACAGATTAATGAATGGATATAAGGAAAGTCAAAGAAAATGGACTATTCACGGGCATCCTCTTAAGGATGGCAAAATTTACACAGGCAGACAATATTTTAGTAGCACAGACATTTGTAGAGAATTCGTAAAATCATACCAAAACGATGAAATGGTTGTTCAGTTTTTGGTGTATCCTCACAAGCAAATAGACACGAATACTGGTCAAGAAGTATTCCATAACAGGTGCAGAGTTCTTGTATTTCCTAACAGAGAGACATTGGTTAAGGCTATGAGAATTTCTAATCCTTCAGTTGACCCTTCAAATATTACTCCAGAGACAGGTCAAAATCAACAGGTTAAACAACAAGACGGTTCTGTAACTTTGTCTAATAAGGCAGGAGTTGATTGGTTTGCTTTTCAAGAAGCATTAGGTCAATTTGGATGCATGGGAATCGTTGACCTTGAAGGTCCTAAATCGGGTTCAAGAGTTTTTAATTCTGAAAACAGAATTAGAATGGGCAATTTCGCTGGAATCGCCGCAATCGGTGTAATTCTTTACGGATTAACTAAATTAAGGAAAATCAATATCCAAAATGCTGAGACAATCCAGATTGTTGATGACCTTGCTTCCTTTTATCATTGATTGCTTGAATAAGTATTTCAATGGGAACTGCTCCATCATCAGCATCAATTACAAGGTCAAAAAGACTTTCTGATGCTTCTGCGACTTCAACCTCGCTTGCATGAGTTCTTGCGGCAAGATGCTTTTCCCAATCATCAGGATAAGTTTCTTTAATTCTTTTTTCCTGTAATTCTTCTGAAATATTAATTTTTACCATGAACCATCCTTCTTTTTTAAGATGTTGCACTTCATTGATATATCTTACATCATCAATAATGCCCCAACCCGATTCGGGTTTGTTATATACTGCATTTAGAGTTGCATCAATCCAAACATTTCCTCCAATAAACCTTCTTCCACCGTCTCCAACCTTTTGATACTTTTCTCTGTCTTTGTATCCTTCTGGAATATCAAACAAAAAATTAGCAAAATCCTTTACTGATTTAGCGAATGAAAATTTAGAATAAGAAGGAATCTTATTACAAAGTGCTTCTGCAAGGGTTGTTTTACCACTTGCCATTTGACCGCAAATGCCTACATTGACCATGTTTTATACAACCATGCCTACCTATATAAACTTTAAGTATCAAAAGTTATTATTTAAAGATATGAGGCTTCCTATTCCTGAGATGGCTTTGGTTGATGATATCGGGCCTGCTTATAGGAATAATATGGAGATTTTTCAAAAAACCTTAAATGAGATTGATAAAGAAGAATTTGGCAGAGAGGTATTAATGAATTTGAAAACCCCACTTGTTGAATCTGATTTTAAAAACCTTTCTCAAAAATGGATAGTCGTTATAACAAATGATGGAGGGAATTATCCTGATAGATATTTAATGTTTATAAACAATAGCCCTTCAGAATTAGCGGAAAATTTAGATGAAGGGGGTGGAAGGACCATAAGATTTTATTATGTTGTAATTAGCAATAAATCTCAAAAGACGGAATTTTATAGTTTTGATACATATTATGATAGTGTAAAATCCTTATTATCGTGGGCAAGGTGTTATTTAGTGAGTCATAATAATTTTCACCCATTTATGAATTGGACAACCTCTCCTTTTGAGGTGAAATCGTGACAAAATATCAAGTAACCGTTTGGGGTGAAATTCAGGATTGGACAGATACTGACCCCATGTCTGATTTACAAGACTATTTTTTAGGTTCAATAAAATTTCATTTTGAAAAGTATTGGAATTTTCCAATAAAAAAACTCAAACTGCAAATTAATAATAAAGGAAAAACAAAAACCAAGAATGAATATGGAAACTCAAATTGCGACATATATGATGTAAGGCTAACTTTTGAAATAGATACTAAGGATTATGAATACAACCATTATTACGATGTTGGTTTTACACCTCAAGCAGTTCAAAGGTATTATCACAAATGGGAGCAAGATATGTCTAATAAAGGAACCATAAAAGAGGGAAAACACGCTTTTAATTTACTGTCATTAAAATATAAACTTGCAAACTGGAAAGCGACTTATGACGGAAATCCTTTAATGGGATATGAAGATTGGGATTCAATAGAATGGGATTACGAACCAGACAAAGATGAAGTTATTTTAACTGAATTCATCAAAAATCAATTGAAATTTGTTTTTACAGATTATGATGGGCAAGATTTCATTGGTGCGGGAGATTTAAATGTTGTTATATCACCTATTGACAAGCAATGGTTTATGAATTGGAAAGCCTCTCCTTGGAGTATAAATGAAAAATAATCTTTAAGTATCAAGAAGAGAATGAAAAGATATGCCGACTCCTGCACAGATAAGGTCTTACAATAAAATTACCTCTAAAGGCATTGAAAGATATAAGGGTAGTATGAGAGAAAAGGATGAAATTGCAGTTATTATTGGACCAATTGCAAAAACTCTTCCTCCTACAGGACAAATTGAAAAAAGAGTAGGGATTTACGGAATGTATTGGGTGAGGACTTATAGGAAATCCAGAGGTAAATGGGTTCTTGGTAGATACGACAGAAGTTGTTGGACTCCTGTTGAAGCCGATAAACTTTACAAGCAATTGAAAAAGGTTGCTAAAAGCGTTTATTATGTTCCTTACGGCAATATGTCTACACAAGGAGACATTATTAGAAAAGATTATGATTTAAGACCTTCAACCAGATAATCAAAGCATATCTTTGATATAGTGTTGCTCAATGTCGTTATTATCAACAAAGAAATATTTATAAGTTTCAATTCCTTTCTCTAACTTTCTCTTTCCACTTTCCAAAAATTCCTCTGAGCAAGTATAAATTCCAATCTCAAAGGTTTTCTTATCAATGACTACAAACTCAAAGGATTTTGCTTCGGGGAACATTTGAAGATAAAGATAGGCTTGAAGGTCATAGCCAAATGCATACGCTGATGACTTAAATTTGCTGATATCTCCTGTAGTCTTTAAATCTACAATCTTATCCTTCTTTAAAATGTCAGCCTTTGCTCTAAATGGAACTCCGTGAATCATCTTAATTGCAGGAATTTCATATTCTGCATCTTGAAGATAACTTGAAGCCATATCATTTTTTAGCATATGCTCTCTAAGATTCAAGGCGGTTTCTTTCTCTTTAATGGTGTAAACTTCTTTTCCAGCACCTTCAGCCAAAGCCTCGGCTACTGCAAAATGAAATGCCTTAGTGTTTCTTGACTTTACATCAACGATTTCAACTGCTTCAAACTTCTCAGGTTCAAGAATTGACCAATGAAACATTTTACCATCTCTTAGAGGTTGTGTTTCAACATCTCCTTCTTCTAACTTTTGAAGATAAACCTTTGGAGACTTAAGAATAGTTTTCAAGGAAGAAGAAGAAAGTGCTTGCTTTCCCAGATATCCATAATAGAAATCATCATCCATCATCTTTTCAAGAATTTCTGCTTCATCATGCACTACTCCGTCAAAAGTAACAATTTGGTCGGTTTCCAATTCTTCCAATGATTCATAACTCATTCAAACACCCACATATATTCTTTGGCTCCTTCTACATAACCTGTGTGAATAAAGTTAGGATGAAGATTCATAAATGTTCCGATTTCTCTGGAAGTGGGTTTATTCCTGCCCCATGAATCCCATAGCCTATCTCTCGCTACTCTTGGAGTAATTGTATCATTGAAATCTAAAATAAATTCAATAAGTAGTCTTCCGTGTCTTTCGCTCAATCCCATTTTCTTTGCCATGTTAATCACTCCCAATCGTATTCAGTATTCTTCCACCATTCTTCAGTTCCATAAACTTCTTCCCAATGTTCATCCATTGTATCGCCTCATTATACCCTAACACGCAATAGGTTATAAAGATTACTCTTCTTCTTCATTAAATTGGTTCATATCATCAAGATATAGTGAAAGATGAATTGCAGGAATCCTTCCTTCTGGAACCAACATAGAAATAACATCTTTTGTTTCGTAATAGATAGTATAAATATCGCTCCATGATTGCTCGCTTAACTTCTTCATAATTTAACAACTCCTTAAGACCTATATATAAGTTTCTAAAATTTAATCTTACCTGCTTCGGCATCTTTTTGGAATTGCTCTGCGTCAAAACCATCCCATCTCTTCACGATTTCAATCATCATTTTCAATTGAGGAATAAGTTGAGTTGTATCTACTTCTTGAGACTTTTCAACAGGCTCTCCTTCAAAGTAATAAGTTGAATTTTGAAGATAATGCTTTTTATCAATCATGCTTGTGAGAACAATTCTTGCTTTTTTCGCATTAGATTCTGAATCCAACATAATCTTTACATTCTCTTTTCCGAGGTCTGCGATATTATCTGAACTACTCAAAGCAGATTGAATAAATTTTTCTGGATTATTAACCATTAAATCCTCGGCATCTTTCTGCGACATTTGACCGCTTTTAACAATCAAATTGAGAAGGTTTCCAATAGTTAAAACTGAAAGCCTAAGTGGGTTGTCCATAATATTAAACATCACAAGATATAAATCATCTTTATCTTGCTTTCCATTCATTTCAATGTCTGCTGAAACGACAACCGCATAATCTGTTGGATTTAAACCTAACTTAACATTCTTAATTTTCTTCATTTTTAACACAACCGCACCAATAAAATATTCCTTGATTTTCAATGTTAAATGTAGAATTGCAATAAGTGCAAATTCTCCATTGAAAAAGAAGGAAGTTATTTTTATGACTATTCCATGCAAACTCTTGAGATACAGGAGTCTTATTATGAATTAGCCTCATAGGTTAAAAATAATTTCCTTCCTATTTAATTGTTTACTGACCTCCGAGTTTTTCAATTTCAAGGTCAAGCATAGCAGAAACCATATCAGAGGTTGCATCATACAATTCCTCAATTTGAAGAGCCTCTCCTCCATTATCTACCGATACTGTGAGATTGGCCTTTGCCCAATGGCTTCTTCCATTGATTTTTACTTCTTTAGTCGGACCAAGGTTGATTTCAACCTTAGTTCCCTCGGCATTTTGAGTTAAATTTGTAAATGCCTTAATTGCTTCTGTAAGCCTTGTTCTCGCTTCATTAGCGTCTGGGAGGTCTGGGAGTAGCACCCCAAGGTAAATCGTAGTCCCAGAGCCCGCAGAAAGGCTAATAACGGCATCCTCTTTTTCACAGATGCCGAAATCCACATTAGATTTAGGCGAAGAAACAAAATTTGCATTCGTTAGGTCAAAATAACCTACCTCTCCCTCAGGACCTACAATATATACTCTATGCTTAGAATCTCTTTTCCATTCTTTCGCTTTATATCCCTCTGCCAATGTTTCAATGTTCATAACTGTCACTTCAACAAATACCTATATAAATCTTATTTAAAGTTTAATATCTAATGCCTTACACATTTCTTTATATCTATTCCTAATGGTTACTTCAGTTACTCCTGCCGCATCTGAAACTTCCTTTTGAGTTCTTTCAAAACCCCTCATCTTAGAAGCCAAATAAACTGAAGCCGCCGCAATACCTGTAGGACCTCTTCCTGCCGTCAAATCAATTTTCTCGGCTCTATCAATGATATCGTGTGCTTGAGTAATTACTTCTCTTGGCAATTTCAATACTGAACAAAATCTGTCAATATAATCCTTTGGATTTGAAGGTTGAACCATAATCCTTAACTCTTTAGCAATTGCTCTAAAAGTCCTTCCGATTTCTTTCCTACCTGTTCTGGAAAATTCACCTACCTCATCAAGAGTTCTTGGAATCTTCCTCATCCTACACGCCGCATAAAGTGAAGCGGCTACTACTCCTTCAATAGACCTTCCTCTTACAAGTTTCTTTTCAACGGCTTTCCTGTAAATATAAGCCGCTTCTTCTCTAACATCTCTGGGCAACCCCATTTGAGCCGCCAACCTTTGCAACTCTCCCAATGCTACTGCAAGATTCCTCTCAGTAGATGATGAAATTCTGGTTCTTTGATGTTGTCTCCTTAGTCTTCTAAACAGTTTGTTGTTCATAGAAGAAAGGCTTGAACCTGCATAATCTGAATTTTTCCATCCAATATCCGTTGTTAATCCTTTATCGTGCAAAAGATTTGTAGTCGGCATACCTGTTCTTTCACCAGATTGTTCTTGAGAAGTATCTTCATAACTTCTCCAATCAGGGCCTTCATCAATAGCCATGTTTGAATAAACAAGACCGCAATCCATACAAACATCTTCACCTTTTCTGGCATTATGTTCAAATTCTTTTGATTTGCAATCACTACATTGCTTTATTTCTATAATTTCCATATTTAATTCATCATTTTGGAAAGTCATTAAACTCCCTCCACCTTGTCCTATATTTCATACTATATAAGGTTTACTCCTTTATGCTATAAAGGTTAGCCTTTGGACTCCATTTATTTTAATAAAGTAATTCTTTAATTTTTGATTTTTAGATTCAAAGACAACAACTTTCACTTTATCATTTTCAGTAATTTCTGTAATGGTATATTTATTATCTTTTAATTTATCCGTAGCGGGGTGTTTAATCCAACTCCCTTTATTCCACCTTTTATGTTCTACACCCTTAAAAAAGGACTTTAACTTAGATTTCAATACGACATCCCCTTCTTGGAAATTTTTATTAGGACAAGTTTTAATATTATGCCCTAAAATACCACAACCACTACAGACTCCCATTTAACCACCTCAAAAATCCGCACCTTCCAGAGCGAAGTGGGGATATTTGGAATCGTAAATGTATCCTTTAAGACCCCAAAGTTTAACTTGATGATTACTGATAGTTGAACTAACCGTTGTTTCTTCAATGATTTGAAATTTATTTGAGAAATTCTTTAAAACCAAAGTAACATCTCTGGCGTGGGGAGAGATTCTCCTGTAGTTTTGCTTAATTCTATATGCAAGTTCTGTGCTACTCATGGCTTGATTTTTAAGAAGTTTCTCAACAAGACCAATCCATTGATTTTTCTTTGGCATGAACCAAACCTTATCAAGATACCTTCTTAAGTGTTTCTAAGGATTGAACCATTTGTCCCAATCGTAATCTGAACCTTCCATGTCTGCCATATCGGTTTTTTCTGGTTCTGTTTCATCATCTTCCCAATCTTCAAAGTCTTCTTTAGAGGTTGAATCGCCTTTGGGGTAATCGTCAAGGAACTCATAAATGTCATCGTAATTATCATCAGCAATATTCCAAATTCTTTTTAATTCTTTAACGGCTTCCTCTTTAGATATAATTCCATCATCAATCCTGTATAATAATAAATTCTCTTCCTCTGTCAAAGACATCAAATCTTTATTAAGTAGTTGTTCAATCAATGCTTCGTCAGAAACGGAAGACTTTTCAAAAAGCATATCTAATCCTGCATCTCCTCCAATATCTTCTTCCCAATCGTCATCTTCAATCATAATCTTTTTTGATGCTTTTTCCCTTTCCTTTTCAAACATCATGTCGTCATAATCGCTCCAACCGACCTTATCTCTGGTCTTTTTGGAAGGTCTAACCAATGTGCTTCCATAACCATAATATCCTTTATTAGAATATTCTACTTCTTCAGGGTCTCTGGCAGTAACTAAATTTTCCCAATCTACTTTGATTAGGGCATCTCTAAACTCTAAAAGATAATCAATCTCTTGATTTTCTCTGGCTGAGTGTGCATTGTGATAACCTACTGAAAGGTTAGTGCATTCAGGAATAATGGTGTCATAATTTGCAGTATCTGTAAATGAGCCTGTGCTATCTGCTCTATGTCCCATGCTTAGTTCTCTTGCCAAATCTTTAGCAAATTCCTCAGAGCAAGTTCTAACACCTGATTGGTGTGTGATAATACTCCAATCATCTTTTCTGTCAAAAGCAATGGCTCTTTCATAACCTTCAATCAGTTCTGGAGTAGTATTTGCAATGTAAGATGAGCCTTGGCCTCCCACTTCTTCTGCTCTGTGGAAAATATATAACCCGGGAACTCCTGCCTTAATCAATTCCAACATCAGCCATACTCCTGTCCCGTCATCCCCTCCGAGGCATTGACCGCTATCTGTAGTAAATTTCAATTTATCCTGAGTTGGGTCAATGATGACATTTTGTTCAACTCCTGTTCTGTGAACTGTATCGGTGTGGCTGGAAAAAAGAGTTTTTGAACCTTCTCCGATTTTAATAATTAAATTACCTTCGCCAGAACCCTCTTGCCTTCCATAATGAAAACCATCTTTATACATCCCCATTGCTTGCATTTCAGGAGTAAAGAGATAATTATTAACATAGAACTTCTCCATTTCTGAAGAAGCAGGTCTTCCCATTGACATAATTCTCCTAAGATTTAAGATATCCAACCTTCTTTGGTAGGTCTCCAATTGCTTCTGAGCATTATACGCCATATCTAACAATTATCCTTTTCATATTTAAAGATTATGCCCATCTTTTTTGCCATTCAATATCAAATGTAGGCGACCTTTTCTTGTTTTGGGCTTTAGAATTGTTATAATCCTTAACAACTGAACTTCCTCCAGAAGATAGCAAAGCGTCAAAAATCTTTGAAAGCATATCTATTTCCTTAACGATTGTATCTGTTTTTATTGATTCTTCAAAATTATTATTTCTGGTTCCATAAATAACTTCGGTTACTATCTCTTCCCAAGACTTTGTTTTAGATTCAGCCACCTCTCTTGATGAAACTACGATTGCTTTATGATGGTCAAGAAGAGCATGAGCAACTGTATCATAATGACCCATTTCCATTAAATAATTAACCCATTCTTCAAAAACAGGATTGTTAAAATCTTGTTCTGAAACAATAATTTCATATGCAGTTCCTTTCCAATAAGCAATTCCTGCAATAACTGCAGAATCCATGTGTTTGGGAGAATAAGCGACAACGGGTTGTAATTCAATTGTTTTCCAATTTAGGATTCCGTCTTCTTTAATCAAATATCTAATTAAATCTTCACCACCGCAATTATTCATAAAAGATTGCATTTCATACTTAATGTCCATGCCAAGCCCTCTGCCTTATACCTATATAAAATAATTGACTATTTAATTGTTTTTCCAAAATTTCCTTGGAATGCCGATTTTATGATTTTTCATACTTAATTCCGAAGCGTTTTTGAAAGCATCATGACTCATTGTTAGGATATTTACACTCGGACCAATTTTTTGTTGAATACAAAGTTTTACTTTTACACCCTCTCTAAATTTAACCATTGTTTTCTTGAAATCCTCAACATCAATCCAATAAAATCCTTCGCTAAAATAAGCACCTTGAATCATAATCTCTTTTTCAATCGCTTTGGGTTTTTCTGCCTTAATTTCAGGTTCAATGAATAATTCCTCTCTTAAATCAAAACCGCATACATCACAAGAAGCATAAAGCCCCTTTTCATCCTTTTTATAAGATAATTTGAATTCTAAATCAGCAATATCTAAAGACCACTTTCTTTGAACTTTCCCATATTTATACTCATCAGTTGATGAGCATGAAGGGCAATAACTGCTATGTGGAACTGCAGATTGGCTATTTCCTTTTTGCATAATATAATACCCTACCTCTTTAGATTCAGGGATTACTTCAAGACCTCTTAGACCTTCACCCTGTTTAGCAAAAGAATTAGGATATTCCTGCATGATGCTATTATTCAATTACACCTATTTAAATATTGAATATGTTGCCAAGAAAACTCCTCCTCCTGCAAGCATGGCAACGGTCAATTTTAAAGGAGTGATGAGAGGAGATACCTCTTCATCTCCATTTCCTCCTCCATTTCCTCCACCCCCATTTGAAATTTTTTCTTCTTGATTGATTAAAGTGTATTGAACCGAGCCTTCTGGTTTTTTACATTCTTCACCCCATTCATTAGTTTTAAATTTCATAATATAACTTGAATAGGAATCAATAGGAATGCTCAAAGGCGTTCCTCCTGTGATTTGATATGTGCTATCTTTCATGATTTTTTGTGAACCTTGGAATTTTTGAAGCGTCATTTTTACAGAGTGTTTTTGAATTGCAGAATCTCCATCAACATCTAAAGTAATAACTATGTTTTTAGTAAATGGCGGTGTAGAAAAAAATGACCTTCCGACCCTTTTTTGATATTCAACATTTGGCTCTACAGAAATTTTAATTATCTGTTCACAATCTGAGGATTTCAATTTTAGGGTTTTAATTTCACTCATTAGTATCACCCACTAAGGAAGAAATTAAAATAATTAAACCTGCTCCTCCTAAGGCTGTCAAAATAATATTGAAATTAAGATTCAATCCTCCTATATTAAGGGCAGATTGTTGCTCTGATTCAGGGATTGTTTCTTGACTGATATTTTGGAAAGGGTCGTTTTGAGGATTAATAACTACGCCACTATACATATGTAAATAACCTCCTTTTGGGAATGAGCATCCGTATTTATTTCTACCAATTTGAGCAGAAATTCCTTGAGTCAATTGTTCATGAAGCAACAGAGAAATTTCAACTGCATCAATTGCTAAAATAGCCGTTGAACTTCCGATGGCTACAATTCCTCCTGCTACTGCACCACCTATTCCAAAAGTTCCAATCGCTATGGCTACTACTGTAATTCCTAAAGCAATCCACCCAATTGTATCAATAGATGACTTTAAATATCTTGAAAAATCTGAAGTGGTTAAATCATCATCGTAACCATAAAATAAAGAGATAGTAATGGGTCCCGAAGCCCATACTGAAGGAACTTTAACTGAACCTTCATAAATTCCTTCTTCATTAGTTGATTTCAATTCACTAAAAACCGTTACAAGATATCTGGACATATCAATTCTTTCTGCCAAAGCCGTTTGATATGCTTCCGAATTAGAATTCCAAACTTGGATTTCCTCTTCCGTAGCCGTTGCCATCATTTGATTCATCGTATTAATTAAATAAGTCCAATTTATAGAATTAACAACAAATGTGAATTTGTCGGAAGCAGGTTTTTTAGAGTCTGCCCCTGTTTCTACTTTATATCTAATTGTATCTCCCGCATTAATCTCTGTGAAAACATATTGTCCTTTTTCAAGCGTAGGATTTACTCTTTTATTATCTTTATTGACTAAAAACATTTCTGTCTTAAATGAAGTCTTACAGGCAATTGAACCGCCACCCCATTTCGTGGTTGCAGATTTACCTGAGCCTGTTTGCATCCACATTTTATCAAGCCTCCCTCTTAGAAGGCTTAAAGAAATTGAATAAACTGATGGCTCCTACTGCGGCAATACCCATTCCCAAGTAAACTAATCTATTAGAGGCTTCTTTTTGACATTCAACATCTGTTTCTGCACAATCAAGTCCAAAAAAATTATTAACAACATCTCCTGCAGTAGAAGAAATTAATCCTACGAATGAAATTAATTCCCAAGCGGTATAACCTACTACGGCAAATACTCCCATCCTAAAACTCGTTTTTGAAGAAAAGGGAAATCTAAAATCATTTGCAGTATTTACTGCTTGAACACCTTTAACTGCTCTTGCCTTATTAACATCCAATAATTTAGCACCAGCAGGAATATCATCAATCCATCTTCCACCTGTTTTCAGAACAGAACCTGATTCATCAACGAGTCTCCAACCAGCCCCTATTTGCAATTTTCCATTGGTAGTTACTGATTTACCCATTAACTGCCCGACTTCATCAAGCGATTTTCCTTGAATTGAAACGAACTCATCACCTGCCTTAGCACTTTTCCCAACTACTTTGAAGAGATTTATTAAAGGCATTTTTAATCACCAAGGATGCACGAAAGATTGGAACGACATAATTTCTTCATCGTGCGAGTAATTTTCTGCTTTTTTAGTTGTAGCACATCCTGCGGGATATACCGTGAAAGCAGATTCAACTGTTTTAGATTTAGTTTTTTTGCCATCATTTAAATTAATTTTTGCATAAATTTTGAAATTAGTAGGTTCGGTGATTTGCATAGTAGAAGTATCTAAAGTTATTTTCCTAAAAGACCATTTATCTCTTGAGTCTCCTGAAAGAGGATTAAAATTAGAATTCGTTTCGCTACCTAAAGCACTTCCGTTAAATAACGAGAAAATTTCATCATTGGATTGTATTTTCATAGTCATAGACATACTTTCACCACTTTCACTTGTTTGATTAGTCCATTTTGTCCAAACCTTTTTAATTCCTGACCATGTATTAAAAGTCTTTCTTACAGATTTAGCAGTATAAATAGTAACAGGTTCTCCCACCACATATTTTGTTTTACTAACCCCCACCTTGGCTCTCAAACCAACTAATTTGTGGAAAAGTGCATAAGATTCACTAACATTTGAAGTTTGAATACTTAATTTTTCTCTAAACCCGCTTTGTTGTTCAGAATATCCTGAGCAAGAAATTCCTGCATTTTCCTCTTGTTTTTGTTTTTGTTCTCTTTGCTGTTCTTTTTGTTTTTGGTAATTTTCAGAATCTTCTTGTTTTTCAAATAAACAAGTTCCATTATCAACCGTAGCATTCGGATTATAATTAGTAGCATTTGGGAATGTGCAACCATTTACTGCATTGGTATTGGAAGCAGATGCATTGTTAGAAAGTGCTACTACTGCACCACCTACCATTAAAACTCCAATTATAATACCTGCAGTCTTCATAACTTTGATAAATTCTTACGACTATTTAAAGATTATTCTTCCCAAAAAGGCATCCCTCTGGAAGAAATTTTAAATTCAGGAGTAATAAATGTTAATTCTTGCTCTGCCATAAACGATTGAACAGGAATATCCCAAGTATGTAAAACCTTTGCAATCTCAATTACGCTTAATTTTTGATATTTTCTTAGAGCCCTTAAATTAGCACCGTTTAAAGGCCAAACGATTTGACCTGTTTTAGGATGAATAGAATACGGACACCTCACGATTCCTTGTCTAAAATTAGGCGACCTATCCTCATTAGCATATGAAACTTCAGCCTCTTCACACAATTTTACTACTTTTTCAGCATACAACTTCCCTATCTTTTTCAAAGGGTCTTTTAAATGTTTCCAATCAGCCAACTTAAAACCAACTGCCTTTTCAGAATCTTCTTTCGTCATATGAACATGGAATCCTTTAGAGCCACTAAACACAACCATAGGTGCGTAGCCGAGAGACTTTAAGTATCTGGAGAGTTTGTCTGCTTTGTGAAAAGATTTCATAGGATTGAGTGGACTATCAAAATCAAAGACTAAGGTTTTTCCGACCCAAATATCTTCCCAATCAAGACCTCTTTCTGCACAGCCTTCGGGAGTTAAATATTGCTTCCAGATTTCTGCATATTGCTTTCTTGAAAATTGTTTACTTCTAAGAGGTGGTGGTTCCATGTCCATAGCATTCCAATTTATGATGTTAGACCCGATGAAAGCACCGATGGAATTATATTCTCTGTTCAAAGTCTTAGTCCAATAATCAACAGAAGCATGACCAGTAACTTTAGTCCTTCTTGCCCAAAAGGGGGCATCACCACTCCTTGGAAATTGAGCCCAGATTGCCTCTCTATTTTCCATAGCAGATGCAATTCCTTCTTGAACTGCTTTGTTGGAATACCACCTCATAAATGAAGGATAATCAAAACACCCTTATTAACTTAACTTTAAATAGCAGAATACAATATTGATAATAGAGCATCATGGATTTAAATTTCTTTTCAGGGATGGATAGAGATGTCTTTGAAAGAGGTCTTAGACCTATAAAAAAAGGATACATCCCTCAAAAAAACGACCTTGTGATTTGTTTATATTCTAAACATTCAAGAAGATTCCATATTTTTACTAATTTTGAAGACGGGACTACTAACGAGGGTTGGGGGATATTTTATGATATATATGATGTTTATTTTGGAAAAAAATCTGGAAAGTATGTTTTAACAGGAGATGGAGAATTCGGAGGTGTAACGAGGAGAGCAGAAGCACATAGTTATCAATTTCCTCATACCTATGAAAATTGGCTATGGAACTACGAAACAAAATCATATATTTGGAAGCAAACCTCAATATATATGAATTGGAACGAAAATCCATTTCAAACCAAATAATCTTAATCTCTGTTTGTAATCATTCCCAGAGTTACTGCAGTAGCAATAACTGCAACTTGGAAAAGAGCCAATCCTGCACCTAATGCGAATCCCATCTTTACAGTATCTGTGAATTCTGATTCATAATATTCAGCACCGAACCAATCTTGTTCTTCTTTAGCGTTAAGCATCATAATCAAACAATCTCATTCCGACTATTTAAAGATTATCTTTATATAACAGAATGCAATATTGATAATAGAGCATCGGTCATGATACCCATATAATCTTTAAGTATCAAAAACTCTTTACCTTAAATATGGTCGTCAAATCCATAACCAAAAAGAGGTTAATGGAATATGGATTAGAGGAACCCATCGCCCATGAATTATCGGGTGATACCCAGATTGACCAAGTATTATCTTATACATATCCTGAATTTATGGAGCAGTTGTGGTGGGGTAATAACGGATATGCAAGTGAATGGAGAAATGCAATTGGTGGATATCTTGATGAGAATGTATATGCAGGGGAACAAAGAAAAAAAGGAGAATTATTTGATGGAGATATTCAAAGGTTTAGAAGTGCATCAGGAATTGACAATATCGGTAAAGTCTTGATTTGGAAGCCATTACTTAAAGATGGTCAAACATGGGAAGATAAGATTAAAGAGAACCTATATGTTTTAGGATATTTAAGGGTTGAGGATTGGAAAGGAAGATTCACCCTCCCAAATATAAAAGGCGAAGATGCGTTTAACAACAAAGAAATCCAAAGAGTATTTTTAAGTTTAAATCCTGCAAGAAGGGAGAGAGGATTTCCTGAACAAAAAATCAA
>Ga0181585_10000481_pt1 | contig 33358 bp, 27 predicted proteins | sample 071ome_29_FD_132469 | JGI IMG/M metagenome (GOLD analysis project Ga0181585, IMG submission 132469) | Coastal salt marsh microbial communities from the Groves Creek Marsh, Skidaway Island, Georgia - 071407BT metaG (megahit assembly) | ecosystem: Environmental > Aquatic > Marine > Intertidal...
CGTAATTATATTTTTATATAATACAGAGACAAAAAATTTAGTCCATTTCTCCCTTTTGGGCAATACCCAAGACAAACAATGTTGAGAGCATCCAAAATGAACACATCAATAACGGTTTGGCGCAGCGGTGCAGTTGGAGACTTCGTGCTCACACTACCCGCTTTAGCAGCGCTCAAGGAATTTGGACGAGACACTCCCATCCGCGTCGTCGCACAACCAGCACCGAGTGCCCTTTTCGCAGCCGACGCATTTATAGATAGCAATTCTAACAGCTTAGCCGCACTCTATGCACCCGACCCGATCCCCCACACATTATTTGACGAATCCTCTCTGCTTTTGGTCTATGGAAAGGCCGAAGGACCGCTTTTTGACAAAGCCCGCATATATCTGGGCGATCGGGCCCTATTTTGGGATCCCGCACCACCGAACAATAGCAAAAGTCACATTACCGACCATCTGCTAAAGCCACTCGAGAAACTGATGGACCTGAGCAGAGTCGACCGACGCCCCGTAATCGAGGTGCAGCCCAGTGAACTAGCAAAAGCGCGAGCCCTCCATCCGATTCCAACGATTCTGGTTCATCCAGGCAGCAGTTCACCAACTAAATCCTGGCCTTTGGAAAGATTTATACAGTGGGCTCAACAGTTGAGCAAAGAAGGAATCGATATAGGTTTTATTTACGGTCCTGTGGAGAAAGAGCGCGGCATGAAATTACCCGGCGATCTGCTCTGCTTTTCTCCACCAGACCTGCGCATGCTGGCGTCTATATTAGCCCAAGCGCAGCTTTTTGTGGGTAATGACTCAGGGCCGGGCCACATCGCTGCAGCCGTCGGAACAGCTACGCTGAGTCTATTTGGACCAACAGATCCAACTCTCTGGGCACCTCGACGTGAAACGAGTCGTGTCCTGGTCGCACCTATGAGAGATTTGAATGAGCTATCGGTAGAACGCGTGGTAGAGGAAACGGTGCACATCCTCGCATCGACGCACTAATTAAAGCACTCCGAATCCCAGATCGCTTGTTGGGAGAGCGCGCTTGAGGCAAGACCCCTACCAACAGAGTCGGCGAGCCAATTCAGTCTACCGCTTCTATGATCTCTATCATAACCTGCGCCGTGCCAGACTTCACCATTTCCAGTTCTAGAGCCGCGGCAAACGAAACGTCTATAATCCGTCCCTCAATAAAAGGTCCCCGATCGTTAACCTTTAGTTCTACCCAACGTCCATTTTCCATATGGGTAACGCGCACACGCGTCCCAAGCGGCAGAACGCGGTGAGCAGCCGTCATTTTATACATATTAAACGTTTCGCCGTTAGCCGTCTTGCGGCCATGGAATTTTTTTCCATAAAACGACGCAACTCCTATTTGGTAGGCTTTGCTCGTATCTATCTTTTGCGTATCGACCGGATGAGCCGTCTTGCGAGGAGCTACTACGGGTGAAGGAACGGCGGGATTGGTTGACCTAGCAGGCGTTTTTGTCGTGGACGACCCGGAAGAAATAGATGGGCCGCTGCGGTAGATGGGCTGGGAGACACAGGCGCAGCATAGGAAAACGAGTACTATCCCACTCCAGTGCCGCATTTTATTTTCCCTCTTGTCTGCCTCTGCAATAGGCTAAGTCTGAAGCGAGCCTATGAGTTGACCGATGTGCTGAATCCCACATTCGTCTCCGTATCTACGAATACCCTCAACAATTTCAACACCGGCATTGGGATTGACAAAGCTAGCGGTTCCGACCTGAACAGCCGATGCGCCCGCAACGAGGAATTCCACTGCATCCTGGGCCGTGCAGATGCCGCCCAGACCAATCAGCGGGATACGCACCGCCTGCGCCACTTTCCATATCATGGCCAGCGCGACGGGTTTTATGGCCGGACCGGACAGACCACCCGTTATGTTCCCGAGAAGGGGACGGCGATTTTTTACGTCAATGGCCATACCCACGAGCGTGTTGATCAGCGACAGCGCATCCGCTCCGGCCTCTTCAGCAGCACGAGCGATCTCTGCTATATCCGTGACGTTCGGCGACAGCTTAGCAATGACTGGATGCTGTGTCACCCGGCGGACAGCGCCAATCACTTCGGCTGAAGCGCTGGGACTATTGGCAAAATTCGCCCCGCCCGCTTTGACGTTGGGACACGAAATATTCACTTCGAGCGCGGCAATTCCCTGTATATCGTCTAGGCGAGCCGCCATGTCGGCAAACTCTTCAATCGTGTGCCCCGCTATATTAACCACAATCTGCGTATCTAAAGACTCCAGAAAAGGCCATTTATTCTCTACAAAATCTTCCAGCCCTGGATTCTGTAAGCCAATTGAGTTGAGCATACCGGCCGGCGTTTCAACGATTCGCTGCGGGCGATTGCCAGCGCGGGGCTGCGGCGTGATGGTCTTGGTGACAATTCCTCCAAGCTGGCTAAGATCCGTTATCGACTGCAGTTCCTGCCCGTAATTACACGTCCCGGAAGCCAATAGCACGGGATTGCGCAGCGCCATTCCTGCAATTTCTATAGATAAATCCACGCTAGTGCTCCCAGCAAATTTCGCGTGCATCAAAAACCGGTCCGTCGACGCAAATGCGCTTGTAATCTCCGTACTCGGTCTTTCCATCTGCGTTTTCAACGCGAACTACACATCCTACGCAAATCCCAATGCCGCATGCCATGTATTCCTCGAGAGACACTTGGCACGCAGCATCAAATTCTCTGCTTACGTCGGCAACGGCCTCTATCATCGCATGGGGGCCGCACGTATATACGACCTTAGATCCAGCGCTCTCTAATTCCTGTCGCAATAGATCTGTCACCAAACCACAGTGTCCCAAGCTTCCATCATCCGTGGCCCGACCTATCCGAAGAGCAGTGCCTTCTAGTAGTTCGTCGGAAAGGTGTTTCGCAGCCGAACGAGCACCTATGAGAAGCGCCACATCAAACCCTTCTCTCATGAGCCGCCGGCCCAAAAAGATCATGGGAGGAACGCCAATACCCCCACCGACCAGCACGCAGTCGGTACCCTTGTCTGGATGCGTAAACGGATGACCCAGCGGACCCAAGCAGCTGAGCTCTTCGCCAATGGGCTGTTTGCACAGCGCTTGTGTTTTAGGCCCCGCCTCTTGGTAGAGAACGTCGATATATCCCGCATCTGGATTCACATCGCACACGCTCAACGGCATACGCAAGAAAGGCGTGACGCCGGCGTTTACCTTCAGATTTACAAACTGTCCAGGCAGGGCCTCTCCTGCGATATGCGGTGCCGCTAAGCGAGCTAGATAAAAATCTTCTGCAACTTCCCTGTTGGTCAAGATGCGGACCGTTTCGTCTATCACGTGCCCTCGTCTGTGGTTGGCGACATATTGCCACGGGTGGTATCTACAGCAGCCTGTGCATTAGGTAAAAAGGGGACAGCTAATTCAACCCACACTTTGACTTCTTTCCCGTCAGTGCGCAGCGCCGGATAAAACTGGTATTCGAATGCAGCCTCAACGGCCGCCTGCGCATAGGGCTCTTGCCCGCTAAACACCTCTACGCGTTCGGCCTGTCCCCTTTTGCCTATCAGAACATCCACTAGCACGGTCAATGAGTCGATAGACCCCACTCTTGGTGCATTGGGTGTGACAACCGTTCGCACGAGTGGAGCATCCCCCAACGATACGTCGCGCACGTCCCAACGCAGGTCGTCTCCCTTAGCAGCAAGACCCAGTTCTTCCAATTGCTCTATTTCAAGCGTCTCTCCATCGCCCAGAGTGGGATACTGTTCACGAGCATATCTAACCTGTGGATTCCCTGCATCACGTCGAAGCAAATGCTGAAGATAGGCATTGGCCGAATCCTCTTCGGCCTCGGCGATAAAAGCCCCATATAGGCGGTAATAAGCCTGTAAATAATTGGGATCAAAGGCCAGCGTCTGGCGATATAGCTCAATTGCTTCTGGGAAAAAACCCTCTTCCCAAGATAGATTGCCCAGCAGGTAGAGCGCTCGAGGATTCTTGAGCTGTTCCTCCAAACTGCGTTCGTAATATGCGCGTGCGCCTTGGTCATCACCGCGGCGCTGGGCGCGAAGGGCAAAGCCCATGTACTTTCGCGCCTCCGAAACTGAATCAAGCGTATCTGGTTCAAGCGCGAGAAGTGCGATTTCTTCGCCGGGCTTTAACACGCCCCCAATTCCCTTTAAGCTTCGCTGCAGTTTAGCGATTGTCCCACCGCTGCGCGCCTCTCTACGCTGCAGTGCAAGCTCTCCGTATTCGGTCTCAGCAAACTCTTCTTCCAGGCGCTGGAACCGCTTCTCCGCCTCGAGACTGTCCCCACGCAGATTTTCATATGCAACCGCACTCACATAGAGAGCCTGAGCTCCAATAGGAGATCCGCTGTATCGGGAGGCCAAACTGTCCAAGAGCGGCACATAGTCAGCAAGAGACTGCGGATTTTTCAACCGCACGGCCTCAATCTCAGAAAATGCTACAGCGGCGCGCTCACTATCAGTGATCAACAGCTCTTGCCCGAGCAACGCCCTTGCTTCATTGGCGTGGACTGAGGTTGAAAAATCTTTTATCAGACGATCCAAATAAGGCCGGGCGGCATCTTCATCGCGCCCCATCTCCCGATGGATCCAAGCAATGCTGTAAAGAGCACGAGGCAACTGCTCTGACGTGGGGAAGCGACGAATGATCTCTCTGTAGTAGGCGAGTGAGGAATCTGTCTGCCCCACAAAATCTCGGTAGATCTCTGCTATGGTAAATAGGTCATCCAGAACTTCAAGGCTCGTCGAGACGAGAATCTCCCTCTGCTCTGAGCCTTCTAACTCGTCCTCTCCTTCACGCCCTTCTGGAGGCTGCCAGTCATCGCTCCATACAATCGGCCCCGCAACGGCGTCGAGCGAGTCTGCCGCGAGAGAATCTGCTCGATGAACCTGTCCCTGAAGGCCCTGCAAACGCGTGAGATATCCCTGCATCGTCTGCGCCAGTCGAGCCCCCTGAGAACCGGACTTTTCCCTGTTGGTTTCCTCAAAGTAGTCGCGCGCCAGCTCTACATCGCCCCGGTCTTGCAGGTAGAGTAGGCCCGTTCTATACAGGGCCATAGCCGAAGCCGGGCTGAGGGGAAAGTCATCGCGGACCTGCTCGTATTCCACTAAAGCCCGCTCCAAGTCCCTTGCTTGCTGGTAGTGGGCACCAATTAACAGACGCGTGCGGCCTTCGTAGGCGCGAAAACCCCCATCTGCTAGCAGGTCCTCATATACGTCAAGCGCACCCTCAACGTCCCCGAGGAGATAGCGCACTCGACCCCCATTGAGCAACGCTCTGTACTTCTGATCGCGATCCGGGCCCTCTCGAAGGGCCTCTCGAAAGGCCTGTTCCGCTTCTTGATAACGAGTCGAGTCGTCCAATGCGAGCAGAGCAGAACCTAGATTTAGCCAGAGGCCAGCGCGAATCTTCGCTCCGGGAAATGCGTCCAAGGCAGACTGGTACTCCTGAACTGCAGCGATGTAATCTTCCGTCTGAAAGGCAATTTCCCCTAGCCGCCATCCCGCCAAAGCCGCAACGTCTTCCTCTGCCTCTTCAAAAAGCGCTCTATACACCTGCTGCGCCTGGTCGTATACGCGCTGTTCTTCCATACACAGCGCACGCCAATAGCGCGCCCGATTAAAGTACTCACTTGCGGGAAAATTGACTTCTAAATCGCGGAAGGATTGAACGGCGCGCAGGTATTCTCCCCTCCAGTAGAAAGAGCGTCCCATGAGAAACATCGCATCATCGACGAGTTCGCTCTCTTTGTAATCTTCAAGGACCCGGGAGGCTTTTCGCGCTGCCTGATCGTATAGCTGATCGGCTTTTTGTGGACGCGGCACTTGATACGCTTCGGTGGCGCCTTCTTCTAATTCCCAGCTAGCGTGCTGCTCCTCGTGCACGCGACGCTCTTTTTCAGCCTGCCGAAAGTACTTCTGTGCGTTGTAAAATGTGTTGAAGTAAACGCAGCCCGACGAGCCTGCCAACGCGAGAAGTATGAGCCAATAGAAGCGCATTTCGCTTATGAAACGTGATAGTCTTGCAAAGCGCTCACGTCGAGTCCCGAACGCAGTAGAGCTGCAATGCCCTCGGCAGCCGCACGCGCTCCGGCAAGCGTCGTTGTATAGGGCACGTTGTTCATGACGGCTGCTCGCCGTACGACAAAGTCATCGTATTGAGAAGGCTCATCCAGCGGGGTATTTATAACTAACGCAATGTCCCGATTCCGTATTGCGTCCTCGACGTGCGGACGACCTTCATGCACCTTGCGAATTGTTTCAGCCTCAACTCCGTGCTCTGTGAGAAAGTCGCGCGTCCCCTGGGTTGCAACAATGGAAAAACCCGATTCTATCAAACGCTGAGCAACGGACACAATCGACGGTTTATCTCTATCTGCGACGCTAATAAATACGCGACCGGCAGCTGGTAGAACCGTATTGGCTCCCATTTGCGCCTTGAGAAAAGCCGTGCCGAAGTCATGGCCTATACCCATGACTTCTCCCGTCGACTTCATCTCTGGCCCTAAAACGCTGTCGGCGCCGGGGAACTTGATAAAGGGTAGGACAGCCTCTTTAACCGAGACGTGTTCGGGCACGATCTCCTCTCGTATTCCCTGATCTTCCAAGCTCATGCCAACCATAACGCGCGCGGCAATCTTTGCGAGCGGCCGGCCGATGGCCTTACTGACAAAGGGAACCGTACGCGAGGCTCGTGGATTGACCTCAAGCACGTAGACTTGCCCATCGTGGATAGCATATTGGACGTTCATGAGCCCAACGACGTTTAATGCACGAGCCAACGCGTGCGTGTAATCGCGTAAATGCTGTAGGTTTTCTGGCGTAATACTGTAAGGTGGCAAAACGCAGGCACTGTCTCCAGAGTGAACACCGGCGTGCTCTATGTGCTGCATGATACCGCCAATAACGACGTCTTTACCATCTGATACCGCATCGACATCAAACTCTTCAGCGCCCTCTAAGTAGCGGTCGATCAGGACGGGCCTTTCCGGAGAGACGTCGATGGCCTGCAGCATATAGCTCTCCAGGCTAGGCGCATCATATACGATCACCATAGCCCGTCCACCTAGCACATAAGAAGGTCGGACCAGCACGGGATAACCGATGCGCTCAGCCACTTCTTTAGCTTCTGGAAAGCTGCTCGCCATGCCGTTTTCGGGCTGCCGGATATTGAGCTGATTCAAAAGGTTACCAAAGCGCTCTCGGTCTTCGGCGAGATCTATACTGGCCGGCGTAGTTCCCACAATCGGCACGCCCTCACGTTCGAGTTCTGCGGCCAGATTAAGCGGCGTTTGACCACCGAACTGCACAATCACTCCGTCTGGCTTCTCTCGTTCGACAATGTGTAAGACGTCTTCAACCGTCAGCGGTTCAAAGTAAAGTTTGTTAGCTGTATCGTAATCCGTGCTAACCGTTTCGGGATTGCTGTTAACCATGATAGTCTCGTAGCCGTCTTCGCGTAGGGCAAAGCAGGCATGAACACAGCAGTAATCGAATTCGATCCCCTGACCGATCCGATTCGGACCGCCGCCCAAGATCATGATTTTTTTCTCTTCGGTTCGCTCAACTTCGTCTTCGCGATCATAGGCCGAATAGTGATACGGCGTGTGCGCCGCAAACTCTGCAGCGCAGGTATCAACCGTCTTGTACACGGGCAGTACACCCAATGCGTGACGTTGGGAGCGCACCACATCCTCTTCGAGTCCGAGAATATGCGCTATCTGGCGATCGCTAAATCCCCATTCTTTCGCGCGGCGCAAGAGATCGACCTGGTCTAATCCTCCAGCCGCTCGCAGTTCGGCTTCGCACTCAATGAGTTGCAGAAGGTGGTCTAAAAACCACGGATCAATGCCCGTTAGCTTGTAGAGTTGGTCTACTGAATAGCCCTTTTCCATAGCGAGCTTCAAGTAGAAGATCCGCTGCGAATTTGGCATGAGAAGCTTTTCTCTTAGCGCTTTGTCACTGACCTTGTCGGATGAGAAGTCTTTCCCATCTGCACCCCATCCGGCCCGGCCGACCTCTAGAGAGCGCAGCCCCTTCTGTAAGGACTCTTTGAATGTCCGACCAATGGACATAGTCTCACCGACTGAACGCATTTGAGTATCAAGCGCATCAGGCGTATTGGGGAATTTCTCGAAGGTAAATCGAGGGATCTTTGTCACGACATAGTCAATGGTCGGCTCAAAAGAAGCGGGCGTTTCACGGGTGATATCATTAGGAATTTCGTCAAGGCTGTATCCTACTGCTAGCTTCGCTGCAATCTTTGCAATGGGAAAACCCGTAGCCTTCGACGCCAATGCCGATGAGCGCGATACCCGGGGATTCATCTCGATCACGGTCATCCGTCCATCTGCGGGATTGACGGCGAACTGAATATTGGAACCGCCCGTATCAACGCCAATCTCGCGAATAACGCGAATCGCCGCGTCGCGCATGATCTGGTATTCTCTGTCCGACAGCGTTTGTGCCGGCGCGACCGTCAGACTGTCCCCGGTGTGGACGCCCATGGGATCAAAATTTTCAATCGAACATATAATGACCACGTTATCAGCGTGATCCCGCATCACTTCTAGCTCGTACTCTTTCCACCCCAGCACGGACTCTTCGATCAGAACTTCATCGATTGGACTCAAATCGAGTCCGTGCGATACAATCCGCTCAAATTCTTCCGCGTTGTACGCAATACCTCCACCGCTTCCGCCCATTGTAAATGAGGGACGGATAATAGTGGGGTAGCCTAAATCTGCCTGATGACGCAACGCCTCTTCCAATGAGTGCACAAAGAAACCTCGGGGCATATCAAGACCAGCCCGATCCATCGCCTCCTTAAAAAGCTCTCGATCCTCTGCCGTCTTTATGGCATCCAGCTTTGCTCCGATAAGTTCAACGCCAAACTCCTCGAGCACGCCATTCTCAGCCAGCGCAACCGCCGTATTAAGTGCGGTCTGTCCTCCCAGCGTTGGCAGTAGAGCCTGAGGACGCTCTGCAGCAATAATCTTCGCACAGATCTCCGGTGTGATGGGCTCCACATAAGTCCGGTCGGCCATTTCTGGATCCGTCATGATCGTCGCGGGATTGCTGTTGACCAGTATGATCTCATAGCCTTCCTCGCGTAGAGCCTTGCAGGCCTGCGTACCGGAGTAATCGAATTCACAGGCCTGGCCTATCACGATGGGGCCGGACCCAATCAGCATTATCTTGTCTATGTCTGTGCGCTTAGGCATGGGTATGTCGTCTTTGCTAAACGGTTGAGAGCACACACAAAAACAGAGATGCGCCGGAGCACATCTCCTCTTTTATGGAACTCCGATTTACAAAAGAAAATAGGCGGCGAAGAGACGAGTATCTCTGTGCACTTCGCCAATTCATTAGGGGCCCTGATCGATCCCCAAGTAAATGAGCAACACTATTAGGGCCACCGTCGCAGCATATCCCCATTTGAGAAAGAGTAGGCGATGCTGTTCCCAGTTGCGCACCTTCTTTATGCGCACGGTTGGCTCTTGGCTTCCATCTCCTTGAAAGCGCTGTGCATCAATCAATCGCACGAGATTGGGGTCGTAGTCGGCAATCGCTTTAAGGATCGAGCGCTTGCGCCGCGCGACCTTTTCGGCGAAGCCTTCTTGACTCTCATCGTCGACGCCCGAAGCGTCGGCAACTGCCGTATCTCCCTGGCTCTCATGAGCGTGATCTGCAATCAACATACACGTCTTCTCACGCGCCAGTTCTTCGGTCAGCGCACTTATGGATTCCCGATCTTTGACGTTCGACTTTAGAACGGAGAAACACGTGTCGATAAAACGCTTGAAATCCGAGCGAATCTCTTCGTCTGAGAGGCCTCTCAGATAGGACTCCTCAATCGCCTCTTCTATAGCTTCTTTCACGCGAGACATAATTTATTTTTGGGCTGGCTATACCTATAGTAAACAGATATTTAGACAAAGAATGACGTCGTATATGATGCCCTGTAACGCCCATTAAAAAGCGTTAACATACAGTAGTGTATTGCCCAACGCGTGTCAAGTGAAACCCCGCTATGATCGGGCTAATTGAACAAGCGCTGCCGGCACTTCGGTAAGCACATCTCCCGCAACCAAACTCCACTCCCCCTGCCGCTCCCTAGCGATATCCCCGGCCGCACCGTGCAGGTAAACGGCCAGGCTAGCGGCTCCGACAGCGGACATCCCCTGCGCCCAAAAACCAGCGATAAGCCCTGTGAGCACGTCGCCGGTCCCCGCCGTAGCCATGCCTGCATTACCCGTTGAATTGATCATAACCGAACCGTCCGGAGATGCAATAACGGAGGGCGCTCCTTTGAGCACGAGGACGACTCCGTTTTCAACTGCAAATGTGCGACTGATCTCGATCGGTTGGGCGAGAATTTCCTGCTTCGAAAAACCGCTCAGATAGGCAAACTCGCCAACGTGAGGCGTTAGGACCGTCTCTTCTGAACGCGAGAAGAATATATCCTTGTACTCGGCACACGCATTGAGACCATCTGCATCCACTACGAGCGGTTTGTGAAGGCGCCGTGCGATCCGCCGCACGAGTTCCGCCGTCTCGCGATGTCGCCCCAATCCGGGGCCCACCGCCAGAACGTCTGCCTGTTCACACAGCTCCTCGACCGGACCGAGTGCTCGCAGAGACAGACAGCGATGGCGACGCACCTCGGGAAGGCGACGCGTCATGACCTCTGTCAGTTTCGCTTCCAGAATATCGTTGAGGCTATCCGGTATACCCAGAGAAACGCGCCCAGTACCCGCACGCAGCGCCGCGTCAGCCGTCAGCGCTGCAGCCCCAGTCATCCCCACCGAACCGGCAACGACAGCCACGGTTCCACAGGATCCCTTATGGGCGTCTCCCGGGCGCCTTGGCAGTAGTGCGTTCATTGCATCCCCATCCAGCAAACGGGCCACTGACTGCAGGTCATTTAGCGCGGGCTTAGCAAATCCGATATCGGCCAAATGCAAAGCGCCACAGCGCGCCTTGCCCGGAAAGAACAGTTGGCCGACTTTCGGCAACCCGAAGGTAACGGTCACCGTCGCACGCACGCTTTTCCCAGGCGTCATGCCCGTGTCGGCATCCACGCCCGAGGGTATATCGACAGCGACGACTGGACGACCCGCTGCGTTCATCCTATCTATTGCCAGCTCGGCATTATCGCGCGGCCCATTGCGTAGCCCAATACCCAAGAGTGCGTCAACTACTAGATCACATGCCTCAAGTGCGCTGCTCAACCCTTCGAGCGCACGTTCGGAAAACTCGTTTACCTGCACACCCGCCCGCTCCATCTCCAACAGGTGATCTGCGGCATCTCCGCTAACGTCCGCACGCTGAGAGATCAAGAACAAATCCACCTGAGCAGCATTCTGGTGCAGCAAACGCGCGACGACATATCCATCGCCGCCGTTATTCCCCTTGCCACAGACTACAACTACGCGCAGACCAGCCAGGCCATCCCAGCGCGCAGCAATTTCTTCTACGACGGCCCTCCCGGCGCGCTCCATCAGTTCGCGGCCGGGAGTTCCATATTCGCGAATCGTCCTCCGATCCAGCTCGTACATCTGTTGACTATTGACTATTTTTACGAGTTCCAAAATACGCGCTCAACTTTCCCAGGGACGAATCATTTCGCGAAGTGACCGCTCCTCGTCCTCTTCCCAAGATTCACCCGTGTACTCCATCAACACGCCGCGCAGATACGCATTAAACCACAGGGACCATGCAGCAAAAAGGCCACAGAAGAAACCGATTCCGCTCACTGTACCAAGCGCTATGAAGAGAAGAAAGAAAATCCCTCCCATCAAGGATCCACTAGGATGAGTCACCGCGAGCAGTGTGCTCTGACGCAGCGTCTGCCAAACGCCGGTGTCCTGCGTAACCAAAATGGGCAAGCAATAGAGTCCTATCGCTCCAGTGGCAACGAGTAACCAGCCCATGAGTGCCGCGAGAAAAAGTCCAAACAGACCGGAAAAATCCACGTAAAACGCGGCGTTCAGAATAAGTGCGGCGCTGACGACAGTTAAAATTAGCTGCAGTAACTGGGCACGAACAAACTGAGATTTAAACAGCGACCACGTCCCTCGAAGATCCACCTCCCTACGACGCACCCAAGAGGCACCAACCCAGTAAACAACGAGCGCTGGAGGAGAGAAGAATGTAGCAATGAGCGCCAGAACGATGCCTCCCAGCGAAGGCCAAGTACCGGCTGAGAGCCCCGCCTGCAAGACCAAATACCCCACAAACGCGTACGGGATATTTATCAGACTCCAGAGGAGGTTATACAACACAACTCCGCCCAGGTGATCGTAGAGAAGCCAGAAAAAACGCCGAGCCATCAGAGCGCTACCATCAGATGCCACGCAGCATAAATTCAGCGTAGGTTCGAGCCGTCAGGACGACGTCGCGAATCCGCACGCGCTCGTCATTACCGTGGGCATTTTCTCCCTTTACACCATAGCCTATACCGGGCAGCCCACCATCGACCACAAAGTAGTGCAAATCGGTAAAACCCGTCGTGATGCGGAACCCCGCCGTGCGCCTTCGAACGGAACGCACCGCCCCCGCAAAGGACTGACACAGAGGATGCTCTGTATCAACCGTGCAGGGCTCAATACGCAGCGGAGTGCGTATTGTGCAATAAGCGGGCTTTTGCCCATCGGACAGCGATACGAGCGTATTCCGAAGGTCTCTTTCCACTCCTGTAATTCGTTCGCCGGGCACGAGGCGTCGATCAAGAGAAAAACAGGCTCGTGCAGGAACCGTATTTATTTTATCACCTGCTCCACCGGCAAATACTCCACCGACGTTAAGCGTCGGATTTCGCTCCGTCCCATTCAGATCACGATAACGCCGCTGGGACGACGCGAGTCCCCTTTTGTAGCGCTCTAAGCCCACAGCCATAGATGCCATCGCCTCAAATGCATTTACGCCGTCTTGCGGACGCGAAGCATGAGCAGGCTTCCCCTCCACGTCTACCTCCAGCCAAAGCACCCCGTTGTGTCCACATCCGACATAGGATCCCGCAGCCCCCTCGCACACAACGGCGAAGTCAGCCCTACACAAACCTTTTCTCACTACGTAACCGGCCCCCAGCTGACCGCCCGTTTCCTCATCTGCAGTGAAAGAACACTCTATATTGAAAGCTGGCTGACTCCCGCTCTCGCGCAGCGCACGGATCGCCATCAGCAGAGCGGCGATAGACCCCTTCATATCACCCGAACCTCGCCCGTAAACAGACCCCCCGGAAACGCCCGGAGTAAATGCATCGCCAAAGCGCCATGCACCGGACACAGGCACAACGTCGTAATGTGCATTAAAATGGACCGTTTTTTCCGCTCCCACGTCCCAACGGGCAATCAGGTTGTAGCGCGGATAATCGGCCGTGCCCAAGATCGCAAGGACTTCCTTGTCTGGAACCTGATGGATATCTACTGTTAGCCCCGCTTCTCGACTCTGAGTCGCTAATAAATCAACCATCTCTCGGTAGTCCTCTCCCGGAGGATTCACCGTAGGCACGCGCACCATCTCCTGCAGCATGCTCAATAGACCGGCTTCATTTTGCTCGATAAAATCGTGTTCACTGCTCGCCATAGTTACTCCTGGGATACCCGATTACGGGCGCGAATCTCGGTGGAAGATATGTCCATGCGGAACGCACTCTCGGGAATGGGTGAAAACAGAGAGCGAACAGATGCCGGAACGACCACGTCGTCAAGAGTGCGATAAGCCCCTTCTATGCTGCGCCCTGCAACCCAAAAATGCACGCCGCGATTGCACAGGGCCCTAAGCGATTGCTCCATTCCCTGTAGCCCTCCATCGTAGTATTTCTCATCGACCAACCGCATAGCCGTATCGCATCCGATAGCAAAATGCGGCGCTTCGAAGTGCGCGGCCTTGCCAAAAAACGTGGGCTCGCGCGTCAGACAAACGGGAAAGCGATCTTGAATTCCCTGCAAACGAGCTTCGAGCTCTGGACGTCCAAGCCGAGGTTTGTCCACGTTCTGCACGGAAATCTCTAGTGTAACCGGACGACCACTCAGCGCACTAGCCGCTGCTGCGAGCTGGCAGTGCCCTTCATGCAGTGGATTAAACGAACCCGGGTAGAGCAGACGTCCCGAGCGGTCGAGGTCGACGGATACGGATCCAGCACTCGTTATCTCAACGAGCTCTACCGCTTCGGAAAGCAAGAGTCCCAGCGGGTCGACCAGGTCGACCACTTCCGTCTGTTCTTTAGCCCAGGAGGGCAAAGAAGCATCGAAGCGCACGTCAAAGACGCTGGCGATATGACAGAGAGCCCAGCGACTTACGACCTGTTCCTGCTCCGTTCGGTCCGCCGCCCCTTTATCCAAGGAGAGCACGTGAAGAACACAGCATTGGTCCGTCCGCAGAGCCAAGTGTACGCGATCCGCTCCTCGGCGTTCTCGTCCAGTAGCCAACGCGGCAGTAAGCCCCACGCCGCAGTGCAATACGGGGCGACCTGCGTGGCGGAGCGCCCTTTGATAGGCCGTAAAGGCCATATTTCGCGCAGTCTCTTGCGTGACTCGGTGAGGACCGGGGCACTGCAGATACTCTTCCAGTGCAGGCTCGGCATAGGGGATTTGTGCCTCCAACATGACTCTGGAGGCACCGGGATGGTCAAACAGCCAGTTTAGAAGAGCCGAACCTCCACCGGCTGCGGCCAGCGACAACGCGCCCTCTCCTTGAACGATTTCTTCAACCGCTTTCCATACGGCTCGATCTACCATGCTATCCCATGATGAAATCTATGGCCCCACGCACACCCCAAGCCGTGAGAAAGAGACCACTGGCCAAATTGAGTATGAGCAACCCCATTCCCATCCGCAGCGGTTTGGGCAAAAAGGTCCGATCCGTCCAAACCATGAGCAAACACCACATACCGCAGGTTAGCACCCCGCCAAAGATAGCGGCTGGCGTAACGATCTGGACCGGATTACCCCCAGACCACATAATTGCAATCCCCCCCAAACCACAGTAGGCAACTACCCACGGACGCAGCGAGCCAATAGACATGGAGCGCACTTTCTGCGAAATGGGACGGAAGCATTCGTGGGTCGTTCTCACGTAGAGCTCGTACGCCGCCATAATCGTGCCAAAAAACGCGGTAAATACGCCAAATTGATACAGGTAAAGCAATGCGGGATGCAGAAGCACGAGAAAGTTAGCCTGCACAGAAAGGAGCTGCGTATCATCGGGGACAATCTGTTCCGGGCGCAGAACGGCAGCGCCCAGAATCATAAACGCCATAGTGAAGATAACGACGCAACCAAAGGATACCGCCGAATCAATGAGCGGCGCGCGCAGCCACTGCTTTCCCAGCGAAACATTCTCACCGTCCGATGCAATCGCAACGCCCTCGGATCCGGCCGAACGGGATCGCCCCATCAGACCCCACGCTTTTTCTCTAAGCATGCCTATATAGCCAAAGTAATCCTGCGACCCCCCACCGATAGCCCCCAGATAAGTCCCCAACTCCAACCAGGCTGAACGCCCTGCAATCGCGGGATACTTCAAGGCAATCCAACTTTCGTAGGCAGGCATTGTCGGGATAATCATGCCCATAAAGACGGCCAACCAGTCCGGCTGCGCCGCCGCCGCTGCCGTTAGAATCGACAAGAGCAGAACGCTCACCACGAGCGTCTGCACTTTTTCCAACGCGCCGTAGCTTTGGACCATGGTTATGGCAATCGCCAGTAGGGCAAAGGCGGTGCCCCACACTCTATCATCCCCCCAAACAGCCTGTCCCTCCGTTCCGATAATCCATACGACAAGCCCCCCCAACATCTTCGGCAGACCGGAAAGCCAAAGGGGAAAACACAGCACGGTCATAATGGCCAAAAGCCAGACAACCCATCCCTTCGGTCCGGGCAAATAGGCCCAGCGCTCTATGGGATGTTCGCCGGTCAGCGTTATATAGCGTGCAGCCGTGTACACTTGGACAAACTTCATCAGACCGCCGCCGACAAAACACCAGAGGAGCGCATAGCCAAAAACGGCCCCCCCGCGCGAAGCGAATACCGTCTCTCCGCTGCCAATCGTCACCGAGGCTATGATCGCTCCCGGTCCAAAAATGCGCATCATAGCGCCAAAACCGCGCGCTTTTAAATCCTCACTAAGTTCAGGATAGCGAAGAGCTTGGCTCATTTCCTTCTCCTTTTCCTAACGCTGAGGGACGTATGATACCGCCGCCTTGGGTGCTTGTCAAATATTCTACAGCCCATCATATTTCCCCATTCCATAATCAAAACGGAGTAATTAATGCGTATCACTAAAGCCGTTGTTCCCGTCGCCGGCTTGGGCACGCGCCTACTGCCCACCACCAAGGCTATCCCCAAAGAAATGTTGCCCGTGGGGCGCCAACCCATTATCCACCACGTCGTCGAAGAGCTCATCCAAGCGGGTATAACAGATATCCTATTCGTCTCAAGCCGCAGCAAGAATGCGATAGAAAACCACTTTGACGATTATTCAGAGCTCATGATGCATCTCGAACGAGAGCGCAGTGCAATGGGCGAAGTCAGTCGCTTCGACTATCGCAAGCGCGGGGTCGAGTTTTTCTTTACGCGTCAGCAGGTTCCGCTCGGACAGACCAAACCTCTGGGAACGGGTGATGCAGTTGCGGCAGCGGAGAGTTTTACCGGCGACGCACCTTTTGTCGTAGCCTTCGGGGATAGCATCGTCCATTCACACGAATCACCCTCTTTACTCCAGCGGATGATTGCATCACATGAGAACCACCAATCTGCCTGTACGATCGCGACCTATACGGTGCCCCAGGAACTAGTCCATCACTATGGCATAGTCGTACCCCATGTGGGAGAAGAATCACAAGAGGACTGCCGCCTAGCGGATATCCTGGAGAAACCGGCACCCGAACAGACGCCCAGTAGACTGGCGATCAGCGCGCGCTATCTCTTTTCTCCGGATATATTTCAACGCATTCACAGTATTCCTCCTGCCCCCAGTGGAGAAGTCTATCTGACGGATGCTATCGCCGCGCAAATAAGTGCCAATGACATGGTCCGTGCTGTCTGCCTGCGCCCAGGCGAAGTGCGCTACGACATAGGAAACCATCGCGCCTATTTTAAGACATTTATCGACTACGCACTAGCCGATCCAGAGTATGGCGCCGAGATGCGTTCCTACATGGAAGATCTCCTAAACGCGCGAAATTCGGGCTCGCTTGACAAAGGGTAGCGAGCCCGTACCTTAACCGAGTCAATACACTTATACGGTACTTTTTGTCCACTTATCCAACACATTCTGAACAAGGTGAATCATGAACTCGACAACGTGGAAAGAGGCGTTAACCGGACAGATAGATGGCGACATGTCCGAAGAGATAGACATCTTTGAGACGCAGATCCATCTGCGTAAACAGGAAAAAATAGAAGAGAAGCTCTTCGCTGAAACGCGACTCCGTCGCGGCGCCTATGGCCAGCGCTACGACAATGGTCAGCGCTACGATGGTTCAAAAAACCAGCAACTCCGCTTTCCCGACGTGCCTACAAAGGGACCAGACACTGCATGGGACGCGCCCGGAATGATGCGTATTAAGATCCCTTTTGGCGGCCTCAGCACCGAGCAGATGGTCGTACTGGCCGACTTAGCCGAAGAGTATTCAGACGAGATCATCCACATAACCACGCGGCAAGACATACAGCTACACTACGTCCATATAGACGATACGCCAGACCTGATGCGCCGCCTCGGCGCCGTTGGTATCACTACGCGAGAAGCCTGCGGTAATTCCGTGCGCAATATCACCGCCTGCCCGCTATCCGGAGTCTGCCATACTGAACTATTCGACGTAACGCCTTACGCCCAAGCAACCATGCGTTTTCTGCTCGGGCACGAAGACTGTCAGGATTTCGGTCGAAAGTTTAAAATTGCCTTTTCCGGCTGCCGCCACGAAGCCTGCGGCTTGGCCAATATGCACGATATGGGAGCGGTGGCCGCCGTGCGCGAGATAGACGGCAAGCAGGTGCGCGGCTTTGAGCTCTACGTAGGGGGCGGCTTGGGAGCAGTACCCCATCAAGCACAGCTATTTAGCGAATTTCTACCCGAAGAGGAGCTGCTCCCAACGTCTCAGGCCATCGCACGCGTATTCGCACGACTCGGCGAGAAGCGCAACCGCAACCGCGCTCGGATCAAATTCCTCATCGCTAAGTTAGGCATAGAAGAGTTTTGTCGACTCGTAGAAGAAGAGCGGAAGATCCTGCCCGAAGATCCGCGCTGGACCGAGTATCTACAGGATCTCCACGCGTACGATGAGACGGCACTGAAGGATGCCCAAGCGCTCAACGGCGCTGCGCAAGACAGCGATTTTACCGAGTGGAAACGCACCAACGTATACGCTCAGCGTCAGGCGGGCTACAGCGTGGCAACCATTGCTCTACCCCTTGGGGATCTCACCTCTAGGCAAATGCGCAAACTCGTGTCCATATGCAAGCGATATGTAAAAGACACCGTGCGCACCACGGTGGAACAAAACATCGTCCTTCGCTGGGTTAGCGATGCAGATTTACCTGCGCTATTTGCCGATTTGAAAAGCGCGGGACTCGCCCATAGCGGAGCAGGTACGATGGTCGATATTACCTCGTGCCCAGGCACAGACACTTGTAAGCTCGGCATTGCCTCTTCGCGCGGCTTAGCAGCCGAACTGCGCAAGCGCATTGCCACAAAAGGAGTGGAGCTCGACGAGGCGATAGAGGGCTTGCGCATCAAGATCAGCGGCTGCTTCAACTCATGCGGACAGCACCACGCAGCCGACATTGGATTCTACGGAAACAGCCGAAAGATAAACGGCATTACCGTCCCCCATTTCCAAGTAGTCCTGGGAGGTCAATGGCGTGAAAATGCCGGCTCTTTTGGCTTGGCTATGGGAGCCGTCCCGTCCAAAAACATACCCGACGTCGTGGAACGCCTCTCTCAGCGATTTATCGAGGAACGTCAGAAGGATGAGTCATTTCAGGACTATATTCAGCGCATGGGCAAACGCGATATCAAAGCTATGCTCGACGACTTAACGGTCGTGCCTGCGTTTGAAGAAAACTCATGGTACTATCAGGATTGGGGCGATACTCGCACGTTTACCATGGATGACTTAGGCGTAGGAGAATGCGCCGGAGAGGTCGTATCGGCAACCGTAATGGAAATAGCTGCCGCAGAGCGCGAAGTCTTTGAAGCCCAGGTGCACCTCGAAGACGGCGATATAGATAGCGCTGTGGGCGTCGCCTATCGCGCCATCGTGCGCTCAGCGCGAGCGCTCGTACGCGAGCAGTTTTACGACGTGGAAGATAACGCGGACGTCGTGGTTGGAGAATTCCGCTCGCGATTTTTCGAAAAGGAGCTGTTTTCACCGCAGTTCGCCAACTACTTTTTTACGGCACACCAAGAAGGCACTCTAGGGTTAGATGCTTCCTCGGCACATCGCCGCATCGAAGAGGCACAGCTTTTCGTAGAAGGTGCCTATACCTGCTACGATAAGATAGCCGCGGAACTGGCCTAGGAGAAATGCACATGGAAAACTTACAGCGCATTAACGTCAAATTGTATCTGCAGGATCCTAGCAGCCTTTCAGGCGAAGCGGCCTTTCGCATTTTCAACGCTTGGATTGCAGAAAGCAGCGAAGAAGTGTTGGTAGACGTCGCCGACTATAGCCACGTCGGACATGGCCCTACCACGCTTTTAATAGGACACGAGGCCAACTACAGCCTCGATAGCGACGAGGGTGAGCTAGGCATGCTCTACGCGCGAAAGCAACCGCAAGAGGGAGATCTGTCGAATCGACTTGTCGGAGCCATAACCGCTGCGTTGAGTGCCTGCAGACGCCTAGAGACGGCGCCCGAGCTAGAGCACGGCGTTTCTTTTCTAGGTAATCACCTTAAAATCACGGCCAACGATCGGCTCCACGCGCCCAATACCGAAGAGAGCGCGTTTGCACTCCGAGCCGCGCTCAATCCCATCTTGGACAAGCTATTTGCGGGAGGCCAATACGCAGTAGAGCGCGACGAGACAGACGACGAGCGACTCAACCTGCGCGTGCGTTCAGAAAGCGATTTCACGACCGAAATGCTGCTGACTAACTTAGCCGATTAAAGTGGCTTGACAAAAGAACCGCCAGAGCTATCTTTGCGATTGATTGAGCTCTGAGAGCATAGAAATGCCCCCTTAGGAGGAACCAATGGCCTACTATATTACCGAAACGTGCATTGACGTAAAAGACAAAGCCTGTGTCGATGTGTGTCCTGTCGACTGCATTCACCCAACCGATGGCGAGGGCGAGCCCATGCTCTACATCGACCCAGACGAATGCATTGACTGCGGCGCATGCGAGCCCGAATGTCCCGTAGAAGCAATTTTTGCAGAGGAAGACATGCCCGAAGATCAGGATCGCTTTGTCGAGATTAACACAAAGTATTTTGAACTGCGCGACAACCCAGACGAATGGGCGAAGTGGAAGGCAGAGCACGCAGCCGACTTCGAGAAGAAAGGCTGAATTCTCTCCCAACAAGTATATGAGCCGGGGCATCAGTGATGCCCCGGCTTTTTTGTGCTTGACGCCTCATCGCAGGTTGGAGTTATTTTGCACTTCCCAATCTCATAACGGAGTTGCAACAACATGGCGAAAAAGCCGTCCGGGTCAAAGCGCCCACCAAAAAAGTCTGCAGCCAAGAAAAAGGTAAAAGCCCAGCGAAAGCCCGCTTTGCGCGCACCCGCTGACACCCTTTGGTTGATGTACCGCAAAATGAGCGAGATACGCCTTTTTGAAGAACAGGTCTGGGACGTGTACACGCGAGGTCTCATGCCCGGACTCGCCCATCTCTACATCGGGGAGGAGGCGGTTGCCGTTGGCACCTGCACGGCGCTTCGCGACGACGATTACATAACTAGCACCCATCGCGGACACGGCCACTGCCTAGCTAAAGGCGGCCAACTCGATCGCATGATGGCTGAAATTATGGGTAAGGAAGCCGGCTACTGCCGAGGCAAAGGAGGCTCTATGCATATCGCCGATATGTCGGTGGGCATCTTGGGGGCCAACGGCATCGTGGGCGGTGGTTTTGGCATCGCGACGGGCGCCGCGCTCTCTTCCAAGCTGCGCAATAGCGACCAGGTTTCCGTTTGCTTTTTTGGAGATGGTGCTTCCAACCAAGGCATCATGTTAGAAACCGTAAACATGGCCGCTGCTTGGGATTTGCCGGCTATATACATCTGTGAGAACAACCAGTATGGCGAACACACCCCATACCAAGCCGTAACGGGCGTTGAAGACATTGCCGACCGCGCCAAGGGCTTAGGACTCGAGGGTATCATTGTCGACGGTTCAGACGTTCTTGCCATGTTTGACAGCGTTAACCAAGCCGTTGATAAAGCCCGCTCGGGTGGAGGCCCCACCCTCATAGAGGCCAAGACCTATCGCTTTCACGGACACCACGTCGGCGATGCACAAACGTACCGCACCCGCGATGAAGCCGAATGGTGGCGCACCAATAAAGACCCCATTAAGCTTCTCGGCGACTATATGGTTGATAATGGAGTAGCTAAACAAGAAGAGCTCGACGCCATTTACGAACAGGTTGAGCGAGAGGTATTAAACGCAATCGAGTTCGGCAAGGATGCTCCGCTTCCCCCACCTGAACAAGCTTATGAGGATTTGTATGCCTGAACGTGAAATGCTCTTTCGCGAAGCCATCTCCGAGGCCATGCGCGAAGAAATGCAGCGCGATTCGTCTGTGTTTCTCATTGGCGAAGACGTCGGCCCCTCTGGCGGCATTTTTAAGTGCTGCGAAGGATTATTTGAACAGTTTGGCCCACAGCGGGTCTTAGACGCTCCAATAGCAGAAGCCGGATACATCGGCCTCAGCGTTGGCGCCGCGATGACGCAGATGCGTCCCATTGCCGAACTGATGTTTGGCGACTTCGCGCTCTTAGCCATGGATCAAATAGTCAATCAGGCAGCCAAGATTCGCTATATGACAGGCGGCCAGTGCAAGGTGCCGATGACTATTCGTCTCGCGATGGGTGCTGGACGCTCCTCTGCCGCCCAGCACTCACAGAGCCTGCAGTCAATTTTTGCCCACGTGCCCGGTCTTAAGGTCGCTATGCCATCTACGCCGCGCGATGCTAAAGGGCTATTGAAGAGTGCCATTAGAGACGATAATCCAGTCCTATTTTTTGAAGACAAAATGATGTACAATGACAAGGGGGCTGTACCTGAGGAAGACGATTTTATCATCCCCTTTGGACAAGCTGAGGTAAAGCGCTCGGGCACGGATGCAACAATTGTTGCCACCTCGAGCATGGTCACCGTCGCTCTTGCCGCTGCAGACAAACTCGCGGAAGAAGGGTTGGACATTGAGGTCGTCGACCCGCGCACGCTCATGCCCCTCGACGAGGAAACCATCATGGCCTCTGTTTGCAAAACGGGTTATGCCCTCGTTGTTGACGAAGCGCCGCAAAGCTACGGGGCAACCGCTGAGATCGCTGCGCGTATTGGTGAAAAAGCCTTTGATTACTTGGATGCACCCGTTATGCGCATTGGGGCCGCGGACCTGCCCATCCCCTTCAGCCCGCCTTTGGAATTTCCAACCATACCCGATGTTGAACGGGTCGTGCGCGCAATTAAAGACCAGCGAGGCAGCTAATGTCCAACCCCGTCTGCTTAGTAAGTGGTTCTAGTAGTGGCATTGGCGCGACAACGGTGGAACACTTTGCCCGCCATGGGTACGATGTAGTGGTCAATTACAACGCGGGGCGAGAACGGGGTGAGGCCGTAGCCGATCGCATTCGCTCAGAATACGGCACAGAAGCGCTGTTATTAGGAGCGGATCTATCTCAGCCCGAAGCCGCTTTCGAGCTAGTAGACCAAACCTACGCGCATTTTGGTCGTCTCGATGTATGCATAAGCAATAGCGGTGTCGCCAACTACGTGCCAGACGAGGACGGCAACCTGCTGCGCTACCGTTTCAAAGATACGCCGATTGAACATCTCGACCGGGAGATGGAGCGAGTCCTCTCTCTCAATCTGATGGGGGCCTATCGCCTCGGCCAGCGCGCCCTACACTACATGGTGGAGCAAGCCGAAGCTGAGAGCAACCGCGGCGAGGCCATGCGACACCGCAGCATATTATTTATAACGTCCATCTCCGATATCGCCCCTGAGTCAACCCGAATACCTTATGGAGTCAGCAAATCGGGTCTCAACCACGCGGTGTTGGGGGCGGCACTCGACGGGGGGCCGCATAACATCACAGTCAACAGCCTGCGGCCAGGCGTGGTGGATACGCCACTTACCGCTCGTCCTTCCGGTATCCACGATCCCGCAGACGGCCGTGAATATACCGTGGCCGAAACCTATGGCCTGATGGCCGAAGGGGGTTCACAGCCCATACGCCGCATAGGGACGCCCGAGGATATTGCTCAAGCAGCGTACGCCTTTAGTCACATTCCCTATATGACGGGGCAGTTTGTCGCCGTTGATGGGGGCCTTACCCTAGCCGGCTCCTTTGCCAACCGAGACGTCTTCCTGCAAGAAGGTCTTCGCCTCAGAGAACAGAAATAGCGCGCACATACAAAGTCCATTAGACACAAAAAAGCCGCTGATGCCCGATGGCACCAGCGGCTTTTCTCTTTATGTATGGCGACTCAGTGCTCCTTGATACTTCCGACTTGAATCTCAATCTCTTCACGGTTAGCCACGCGCTCTAATAAACCATCGCGAATCCACGCCATCCGGTCAGCCGCGGTGAGCATCTTATCGTCATGGGTCACCGTAATAATCGTCGTGCCCATCTCATCCTGCAATTTGCGCATGTAGTTAATGATCTCTTGGCCCGTATTGCTGTCTAAGTTCCCAGTCGGCTCATCGGCAAGAATGATTCTCGGCTTGTTAACGAAGGCACGTGCAATAGCGACGCGCTGCTGCTGCCCACCAGAGAGTTCTGAAGGAATATGATGTGCGCGTTCGCCCAAGCCGACAATCTTTAGACATTCCATTGCCCGCTCTTCGCCTTCTTCTGTGCTGAGGCCTGCAAAAACAGTGGGCAATGCCACGTTCATGAGCGCACTCATTACGGGAAGCAGGTTGTACGTCTGAAAGATGTAACCCAACTCAAAGCAGCGGACGGCCGCCAGCTGCTGCGGGCTCAGGGCGGCCAAATTAACTCCATCGATCCGCACCTCACCTCCCGTGGGCGTCTGCAGCGCGCCGATCATATTGAACAGCGTGCTTTTACCTGAGCCAGACGGTCCCATGATGGCGAAAAATTCGTTTTCATACACATGAACAGACAAACCGCGCAGCGCGTGAACATGAGTCGATTCGTCGCGACTCTTGGAATTGTATACCATTTTAACATCTTGCACGTCGACAATGACGCTGCGTCCACTTTCTGACATGGCGGCTTCACCTTCCTGCTTATGCGAATACGTCGCTATTCTTGCCCAAATTCAATTCTTCTCAAGCGTTTTCAATCTACATAAGGGCGCGCCTCAAGTCAAACATACCACGCCCTCATCGCCATCCATCGCCCGTTATTTTTATCTGTGAGACAATAACTGGACTCTTTTCCCGCAAAAACTAAACAACTCGGAAAAGGTGCCGATAGTATTTACAAGAAATAACTTGACGCTAAACGTTACTATTTAGTATAATTTTTTATACAAACGCATCCTTTGGGAGTGAGTTAAGTATCTGTATACTGCTTCACTCATGCGAGGAGAACACCATGTCTACTACTGAACAACTTATTGATATACAAGAAGTTGCCGATACATTTGGCAAATCCGTTGAATCTATACGGAAGTATAAAAACTTCGGCATAATTCGCGTATCGGATAAGCGAGGCAACAAGGATCTGTTTGATCGGTCTGAAATCATGGCCATTCGAGGTCGCCTACGAGAGTTACGCCTCAAAGGGCTTTCGCTGGCTCAGATCGCAGACCAACTCGACATCGCGCGCGCAGAGGAGATTGGACAGAGCCCTGCAGCACCGGCAGCGCCTGGGAGTGCGCCCGTAGTCGAAGAGGGAAAACAGCTCAAAATTCTCGTTGTCGACGACGAATCCGAGGTCAGATCCAGCCTGCGCGAGTTTTTAGAGGGACAAGACTATGAGATCTGTGAAGCGAGTGACGGAGAAGAGGCGTTAGCAAAGACGTTCTTGGAAAAACCCCATTTACTCTTACTGGATCTCCGCCTCCCCAAACTCGATGGCTATCAGATCTGCCAGACGCTCAAAGGCAATCCGATCACCTCGGGCATCCCCATCATCATGGTAACGGCCCTTAACTCGACGCCCAATAAGGTCAAAGGCATCGAATACGGCGCGGACGATTACGTGGACAAACCCTTCGACTTACAGGAGCTAGCCGCGCGCATCAAGATGGTCACGAGGCGTTTGGGCATCGGCGTCTAGACCGCCGCTGCTTTCCAAGCTGATAAAATGCTCAACGTGACCGCACTGTAGGCACGCATATACCTCGGGCGAGACTTCACGACTCCCGCCTTCGGCCCCATCGTAGACGCGATAGACCACTGCCGGAACCGGGTAGACCTCCTGAAAGTCCTGTCCGCCACACTGCGTGCAGCTCACGGTAAAATCACCTTCGACCATAGGGCAAATATTTCTAACGAGGTAAGTACCGTCAAGCGCCTCGTGCGCCCTAATCGGTGCTTCCCTCTTTTCAACTACGCTTGCACAAAGGTAAACTCGCCCTATTTTCATCCCTCCGAAAGGCTGCCCAAGACCCTTGTGGGCACTGACATAGTCCCCATTTAACTGGAGGTATAATGGCTCTTCGATTCTTACTTTATGGCATCCTCTGCTTTGAACTGCTCACCTTCAGCGACAGCCTGTATGCGGACAATCCTAATAAGAGCGAAAGACACGCCTTTCGCATTGAACCATTTGTTGAAGGACTTGGGATTCCCTGGGGGATGGCCTTTCTGCCGGACGGGCGTCTTCTCGTCAGCGAGCGCGAAGGCCGCTTACGCCTCGTTGACCGCGACGGAACCCTGTCCAACCCACTGGCCAACGTCCCGCCCGTTCGGGCAAAGGGACAAGGTGGCCTACTCGACGTAGCCCTGCACCCACAATATGAAACCAACGGATGGATTTATCTGTCTTACTCCCAGGCGCGCGGCAACGGCGACAGCTTTACGGCCATTGCACGAGCCCGCTTGAACGGCACGGCGCTGGAAGAAGTGCAGTTAATTTACCAGGGACCCAACGACGATTTCTCTGGCCACACACAGCACTACGGTTCGCGCATCGTATTTGACGAGGACAATTACCTCTACTTTTCCGTCGGTGACCGCGGACAGCGCCCAGAGGCGCAGCTCGTAACAACAGCTAACGGCAAAATACACAGACTGTATGACGACGGCCGCATCCCAGAGGACAACCCTTTTGCAGGTCGCACGGATGCACTAGAGAGCATTTGGTCCTATGGCCATCGCAATCCGCAAGGCCTCGCCTTCCATCCCCAAACGGGTGATCTCTGGGAGGCCGAACACGGACCCCGCGGCGGGGACGAACTCAATAAAATTGTCAAAGGACAAAACTTTGGCTGGCCCGCAATTTCCTATGGAATTAACTACAACGGCACCATCATCACGGAGAAAACGCACGAAGTTGGCATGCTGCAGCCGCACTATTACTGGCTCCCTTCTATAGGCGTCTGTGCCATCGATTTTTACGAAGGCGATCGGTTCCCTCGCTGGCGCGACAACTTGCTGGTCGCCTCCCTGCGATTTGGAAGATTACACCGCTTGCAGTTAGAGGATGACCGCGTTCTCCACGATGAGATTCTCTTTGAAAGTGGACGACTGCGAGACATTGAAACCGGTCCTGATGACCTAATCTATCTCGCACTAGAGAAGCCGGGACGCATCGTGCGACTCGTACCGGCCAATTAAAAAAAGAGGCGGTTCGTTGGGAACGCTGTTCCACCGCGGGCCGTCTCTTTCTTTGCCGGAATGTGTCAGGCCTCTTTAAGCCGCGCAATCTCATCTCGCAGATGGGCGGCTTTTTCAAAGTCCAGATTGGCTGCGGCCGATTTCATCTGCTTTTCTAGATCCGATAACAGTTCCTCAACATCCTCAGATGAATCGTACTCTATCCTACTCTCAGATACGGTTTCAGCGGCCGTCCCCCGCACGCTTTCCAAGACAGAAGACGCCTGCAAAATCTCTTCGCGACTGCGATAAATCGTCTCTGGAACGATGCCATGTTCTGCATTAAAGGCTTCCTGCTTCTCTCGTCGTCGATTCGTCTCGTCGATCGCCTTTTGCATTGAGTTGGTGATTCGGTCAGCATAAAAGATCACGCGGCCTTCTGCGTTGCGAGCAGCTCTCCCGATCGTCTGGATTAATGCCTGTTCCGAGCGCAAAAAACCCTCTTTGTCAGCATCTAAAATCGCCACCAACGAAACCTCGGGCAGATCCAATCCCTCGCGCAGGAGATTAATTCCAACCAGCACATCAAAGGCTCCCAGCCGCAGGTCGCGTATGATCTCCACCCGGTCTAAGGTATCAATGTCCGAATGCAGGTAGCGCACCCGCACATCCATCTGCTCTAGATAGTCCGTTAGATTCTCCGCCATTCGCTTGGTTAGCGTTGTGATAAGGACGCGTTCTTGGCGCTCTGTGCGCTGGCGAATCTCTTCCACAAGGTCGTCAATTTGCCCAGCTAAAGGCCGCACATCAATCTGCGGATCAACCAGACCCGTAGGACGAATTACCTGTTCGACAATTACTCCCCCTGATTTTTTAAGCTCGTAGTCACTTGGCGTAGCCGAAACAAATACGGTCCACCCCATCTGACCCTCAAACTCTTCGAATACCAATGGCCTGTTATCAAAGGCAGAAGGAAGGCGAAAGCCATGTTCTATCAGCGTCTCTTTTCGCGACCGGTCACCCCGCCACATGCCGCGCACCTGTGGAACCGTCACGTGCGACTCGTCGACAATCAGCAAGTAGTCGTCTGGAAAATAGTCGAGTAGCGTCCACGGCTGAGCCCCTTCTTCGCGCCCGTCCATATAGCGCGTATAGTTCTCAATACCCGGACAAAAACCCACTTCTTTTATCATCTCTACGTCGTATTTTGTGCGCGTTTCCAGTCTATGAGCTTCGACGAGCTTTTCGTTTGTTCGCAGGTCAAGGACGCGCCCCTCTAGCTCGGTGAGAATGCCATCGCAGGCGCGCTCAACCTGTTCGTCGCCCGTTACATAGGCCTTGGCAGGGAAAAGTGCGGCATACTCGCGCTGCTCAATCGTTTCCCCCGTCAGCGCGTCTACAATCGCTATGGCATCCACTTCGTCACCGAATAGTTCAATGCGAACAGCTTTATCTTCAGAGGCGGGCACAACTTCGATTACATCTCCCCGCACGCGAAAACATCCGCGCTGCAGTTCGAGATCGTTCCGCCTATAGTAAATATCAATTAGATGACGCAGGATTTCATCTCGCTCGACGATATCTCCCCGCCGCAGCTCAAACTTCTGGCTGTCATAATCTTTGGGGGCGCCAATGCCGTAAATACAAGAAACAGTCGCAATGATGATCACGTCGGTGCGCTGCAGAAGCGAAGAGATCGACTTGAGCCTAAGCCGGTCAATCTCTTCGTTCATTTGCACTTCTTTCTCTATGTATGTATCCGTGCTCGGCTTATAGGCCTCTGGCTGGTAGTAGTCGTAGTAACTGACAAAGTACTCAACGGCATTGTTCGGAAAATACCCCTTAAACTCGCCATAAAGCTGCGCAGCGAGTGTCTTGTTGTGGGATATGATCAGCGCGGGCATCTGCAGTTCGTTGATCACGTTGGCCATGGTGAAAGTCTTACCACTCCCCGTCACACCGAGCAGCGTTTGGTGCTGCTGGCCCTGGCGGACACCCCCCGATAATTCTTCTATTGCGCGCGGTTGATCGCCACGCGGTTCATATTCGGAAACGAGCTCAAAACGCTCCATCACTACTCTCCATTTTCAAGAAAAAAGCGCACTTACTGGACCTGCCAATCAGTCTGTGCAGATCTCCCGATCCAGCACAGGCGACATTTTGTCACCTGTGACAGAAACTATGACATATCACTATTGAATAACGCTCAGAAACTAAATCTCCATAAGTACATTAATTACATACACTTTTAACAACCCACAGCCCGTTCTAAACTTTTGGTACGCTCCTTGCTAACTGAGCGGGGAACACATGCATCTAATCTGAGAAAGGAATATACCGTGGGAAAGGTAATTGGCATCGATTTAGGCACGACCAACTCATGCGTGGCCGTAATGGACGGCGGAAACCCCGAAGTAATTTCCAATGCTGAAGGCGGTCGCACGACGCCCTCAATGGTCGGCTTTGGCAAAGAGGATGAGCGCCTGGTCGGCCAGACGGCCAAGCGTCAGGCCGTCACTAATCCAACAAAGACCGTCTTCTCCGTCAAGCGGTTTATGGGAAGAAGATATGAAGAAGTTGCAACGGAAATAAGCGAGGTTCCGTACGATATCACGCAGGGATCTCGCGACCAAGCCGTCGTAAAAATAGACGATAACGAATTCAGCCCGCCGGAAATTTCGGCTATGATTTTGCAGAAAATGAAGCAAACCGCCGAGGACTTCCTCGGTGAAACCGTCGATCGGGCCGTCATCACCGTCCCCGCCTACTTTAACGACTCTCAGCGGCAGGCGACCAAAGACGCCGGCACAATCGCCGGCCTTGAAGTCTTGCGCATCGTCAACGAACCTACGGCAGCTGCACTGGCGTACGGCCTCGACAAGGTCGACAGCAATGAAAAGATTGCCGTGTACGATTTAGGCGGCGGAACGTTCGACATCTCAGTTCTCGAGCTGGGAGACGGGGTTTTCGAGGTAAAGTCGACAAACGGTGACACCCATTTGGGAGGCGATGACTTTGACCAAGCCATTATCGACTGGCTAGCCGAACAGTTTCAACAGTCTGAAGGCATCGACCTGCGCAAGGATCCCATGGCGCTACAGCGCCTGAAAGAGGGTGCCGAAAAGGCCAAATGCGAACTCTCCTCTTCCACGCAGACCGAAATCAATCTCCCCTTCATCACGGCAGACCAATCCGGGCCTAAGCACCTGCAAACGAGCCTGAGCCGTTCGCAGTTTGAGCGCATTGTCGCCGATCTGGTCGAGCGGACCAAGAAGCCCTGTATCCAGGCACTGGCCGACGCCGAGCTATCCGCATCTGAGATCGACCAGGTGATTCTCGTCGGCGGTTCCACGCGCATCCCCAAAATTCAAGAAGCCGTGCAAGAGCTCTTCGGCCGAGAACCGCACAGAGGCGTGAACCCGGACGAAGTTGTCGCCATGGGTGCAGCCATACAGGCTGGCGTACTGGCCGGTGAAGTTGAAGACGTCTTACTGCTCGACGTGACACCTCTTTCTCTGGGTATTGAAACGATGGGAGGCGTAATGACGAAGCTCATCGATCGCAATACAACCATACCGACCAAAAAGAGTCAGGTGTTTTCGACGGCGGCTGACAACCAACCCTCCGTGGAGGTCCACGTGCTTCAGGGAGATCGCGAATTCGCGAACGACAACCGATCCCTTGGGCGATTCCATCTGGACGGCATACCGGCAGCTCCGCGCGGCATGCCGCAAGTTGAGGTGACGTTTGACATTGATGCCAACGGCATCCTTAACGTCTCCGCTAAAGACAAGGGCACAAACAAGGAGCAGTCTATCCGGATTGAGGCCTCTTCTGGCCTAGACCAGAGCGAAATCGAGCAAATGCAGAAAGATGCTGAAGCGCATGCGAGCGAAGACAAAGAGCGACGTGAAGCCGTGGACCGCCGCAACGAAGCAGACCAGCTTGTTTACGCAACGGAGAAATCACTCAGCGAGCACGGAGACAAAATTTCAGACGACGAGAAGAAGAGCGTTGAAGACGCCGTTGGCGATCTGAAAAAAGCCCTTGAAGACAACGATGATGAGGCGATTAAGACTGCAATGGAAGCACTCCAACAAGCCTCGCATAAGCTCGCAGAAGCGGTATACAAAGATGCCCAAGCACAGCAGGCAGCAACGGATCCAGGGGCCGGCCAGGCTCCACCCACCAATGCGGGGGGCGACGAAGGGGCCGTTGACGCTGATTACGAAGTCGTGGACGACAACGAGAAGAAGTAGGCGTTAACAACACGACCATAGAAAAGAAAGCGGGAGATGCGATGGATGCATCTCCCGCTTTTGCTACCCTTCCGCTGGCATGAACATGAGCTTAACGCCCTCCTGCCGTTCAGCCAGAGAAAACGCATCCTGCCAGTCGGACAAACGCAGGTGGTGCGTAATCAGCTTTTCGCTGGGAATGCGCCCATTCTCCATCAAACGCAGAGCGCGCTTCCAGGCAGGCCTGCGCTGCCCGATTCCCCCACTTACCTGCAGCTCTTTATAGGCAATCTTCTCAAAATCAATTTCAATTGGCTTACCCGGCAGACCCATCTGCGATACGCGCCCCCTCTTGCGCACAAGATCTAACGCCAGTCTGATTGCAGGCGCCACACCAGCACATTCGACCACGACATCCGCACCGTACCCGGCCGTTAACTCTTGAACGCGCTTTACTGGATCACAGGCATCGATGTCGATGACGTGATGCACGCCGAGTTCCTCGGCCAACCGCAGTCGCTGCTCATCGCGCCCGGTACCCAATAGGGCTACAGTTCCCCCTTCAGCGAGAGCTACCAACGCAGAGAAAAGGCCAACGGGGCCTGGGCCGGTAACCGCTACGAAGTCTCCGGCGACAACGCCGGCTTGCTCTGTGACCGAATGCACGCAGCAAGCTAGTAATTCAGTGAGTGCACCCGCTTCAAACCCCACGGATTCCGGCAACTTGTGAACAAACGTAGCATCGCAGTAGGGTGCAAAACACCCATCGTGCCAGTAGCCCATTACCTTGCGATCTGGACAGAGGTTATAATGCTCGGAAAGACAGTAGTCGCAGTGACCACATATGTCTATGCTAGGCTCTCCAGTGACGCGGTCTCCCACTGTGATATGATCGCCTACAGAGGCTCCCTTTTCGACTACTACGCCACTAAACTCGTGTCCCATTACTACAGGCGTGCGTATGTTGTAGTTTATGGTATCGTGGAATACGTGCAGATCTGAACCGCATATACCCGTAGCACGCACTTCTATCCGAACCTGATTTTCAGGCAGTGGACGTTCTTCAAGAGAGCGCAGCTCAACGTGTCCACTACCCCTAGCAAATTTTACAATTCCCTGCATGATTTTTTCCATTTTCTCCTTTTAATAGCACAAATAATAGCACAAATCGAGCAGTGAAAAACCTATCCCGACCGCCTAAAACTTAGGTTTTCTGACCGTCGTATCAATAGCTCCGGTTAGACGAGGGACCGCTCAGCATATCATCTCTCGCATTCCCAAACAGATTCCCCCCCCGTAAACACCTGAAACTTATTTACCCATTTGGCTAAATAAAAGACAAAAATACCTTGATACGCGAGCTAAAGTCTTTATTTTTATTTGCTTAGGTGTATTCCACCTTCAAACGTGTAAAAAGACTCGTGGAACGTATAAAGCGACCTTTCCGCCCTTTGGGCATTATAGCACTCCTCTTGTTTTTTGGGGAGAGTCCCTATGCGGAAGCGCAACAACCTTCAGAATATCAGGTAAAGGCTGCTTTCCTTTACAACTTTGCCAATTTCGTCGAGTGGCCAGAAGAGACACTTTCTGATACGACGACGCTAGTAATCGGCGTTTTAGGCAAAGATCCATTCGAAGCTGCTTTAACTCGCTTTGAAAAGCAGAAGGTCAAAGGGCGATCTCTGCGCATAGTTCAATCTGAACGTCTTCAAGATCTTCCCTTCTGCCACATGCTCTTTATAAACTCCACCGAAGAAAAGAATTTAAACCAAGTTTTTCGATATCTCGAAGAAAAACCTACGCTGACGGTGGGCGAGGTGGAGCAGTTCGCACGGCGAGGTGGCATCATTAACTTCGTCATAAAAGACAAGAAAGTCCGTTTTGAAATCAACAGAGCAAAAGCCATAGAGTCCGGACTCAAACTAAGCTCGAAGCTACTCAAACTAGCGACGATTGTAGAAGACGAAAAAGACAAGGGCAAACGGTGAACTCATTCCGAAACCTCTCAATTAAGAGTAAACTGACAACGACCATTATGGTCTCGAGTAGCATAGCCCTGCTCTTGTCCAGCGGAGCCCTTGCCGCATATGGTTGGATGGCAAACGGTCAGGCTCTGGTGAGACACATTGACACTATCGCCGAAATGATAGGCTTGAATAGCACCGCCGCACTTGCGTTTGACAGTGC
>Ga0181585_10000500_pt1 | contig 32898 bp, 29 predicted proteins | sample 071ome_29_FD_132469 | JGI IMG/M metagenome (GOLD analysis project Ga0181585, IMG submission 132469) | Coastal salt marsh microbial communities from the Groves Creek Marsh, Skidaway Island, Georgia - 071407BT metaG (megahit assembly) | ecosystem: Environmental > Aquatic > Marine > Intertidal...
AAAAAGGAAGGCCGTAAAACATATCTTTTGCTTGAATTGTTTGGTTAACAAAACTTTTTAATCTATTATTTTTAAAAACAAAAACTATGTCATACATATGATAAATATTAGTTTTTAAATACTTAAACTTTGGAAATATATTAAATATTTAATTAGTATTAATTTATTCTAAATTACCAAATTAATATATATTTATGAATGAAACATTAACTTTTGTTTACTGTTTTGATAAAAACTATTACAACCAGGGGTTTAGTTCCATCATTTCATTACTTGATACATCTTCAGAAAAGATTAATATTATAATAATTTACAACCTCAATCCTGAATATATTGAAATACCTCTAGCTATAAATAGTCATAAAAATCTCAAAAAGATTGAAGTAATTCAATTTAAAGATACCAATTTTAATTTTCCGAATCTTGACAATAGTCATATTTCTGCAGCTACGTACTACAGATTATTTATAGATAATTACATTTCATATAAAACAAAAACAATTTTTTATATTGATGCAGATGTAATATTTCTTAAAAACTCTATAAGTTTGTTTAAAAAATATAGTGAAAAATTAAATAATTCAAACTTCGTTATTGCAGCACGAACGGAGAAATATTTATCAGATGATCAAAATGAAGTTTTTAATCGACTTAATATTAACGAAAAATACTTTAATGCAGGGGTTCTAATAATAAATCTTAAGTTATGGAGAGAACAAAATATACAAGAAAAATTAATTCAGGAAATGAAAAAAATATCAAATCTAATAATTCATTGGGATCAAGATGTTATGAATTCATTCTTTAATGGACATTATCAAGAACTAAATAAAAATCTAAATTTTGATAGTACTGATTTTAATGAAATAAATGATAATGTTAAACTTCTTCACTTCATAGGGAGTAATAAACCTTGGTATATGAGTGGTATATTTAACTTTGGATCGGAATACTATCATGAAAATTTTAATAAATTTAATAAATCGAAGTATCACATAGTGCATTTATGGAAAAAGGCATCAGTACAACAATTAATAAAATCCATACTCAATTTAAATATATTTAAACTTAGATACCCAATTCAATTTTTTAAAAACTTCTTAGAAAGTTTGAAATAAATATATAATTATTACTCAATCATGAAAGTATTAGTTTTTGGAAGCAACGGACTTGTTGGCTCTTCTTTAATAAGGATACTTAAGCAAAACAAAAAAATATACGAAGTATTTCCATCAACAAGAAAAGATACTGACTTATTTTCATTAAGTGAGACTACACGCACTATAGATAAAGTTAAACCAGACATAATTATTAATGCTGCCGCCAAAGTAGGTGGTATATTCGCAAATAATACACAAAGAACAAGTTTTATAATTGATAATTTAAAGATAAATATGAATATCTTACAAAGCATAGTAGATAAATCTGAAACAAAATTAATAAACTTAGGTAGCAGTTGTATATATCCTTTACACGCTGATAACCCTATTAATGAAAATAGTCTGATGACGGGTAAACTAGAACCAACAAATTCTCCATATGCGATGGCAAAACTGACTGCAATTGAAATCGGTAACGCAATAACAATTGAATACGGACACAAAATTTTAAATCTTATGCCCACAAATCTTTATGGTCCTAAAGACAACTTTTCAGAAACTGAAAGTCACGTAATACCAGGTTTAATCAAAAGAATGCATAAAGCAAAGGTTAATAATCAAAAATCTTTTGAGGTTTGGGGTACTGGAAATCCGCTAAGAGAGTTTCTATTTGTTGACGATTTATCTAATGCTATAAATTTTTTAATTAATGAAGACATAGTAATTGACTTATTAAATGTTGGTAGTGGAGAAGAAATTTCTATTAAAGACTTATCTATAATAATAAAAGACACTATAGGATTTGAAGGAGAAATAGTATTTAATAACGACTATCCGGATGGAAACCCACGTAAACTTTTAGATTCTAGTTTAATAAATAGTTTTGGATGGAAGGCTCAAACTAGCTTAGTAGATGGAATTGCAAAAACATACAACTGGTATAAAGAAAATATTTAGGGGTTTTCCCATGTTGGTTGGATTAAATTTTTCTTAATTAAAACTTGTTCCCTTTCAGCGGATTTTAAATCGTTATCAACCATCATTTTTACTAATTCATCAAAGCTAGTTTCATTTTTCCAATTTAGTTCTTTATTAGCTTTTGATGCATCACCGAGTAAATGATGGACCTCGTTAGGTCTCATATATTTTTCGGAAGTTTGAACATAGTCTTCCCAATTTAAGCCAACACAATCAAAAGCTTTTTGTGCAAATTCTTTTACGCTATGAGTTTCACCCGTTGCTAAAACCCAATCATCAGGTTTTTTGTATTGCATCATAAGATACATACCATTTGTGTAATCTCCAGCGAAACCCCAATCTCTAAATGCATCAAGATTTCCTAGAGTTAATTTTTTTTGTAAGCCATAATAAATTCTTCCAACAGCTTGTGTAATTTTTCTTGTTACAAAAGTCTCACCTCTAAAAGGAGACTCGTGATTAAATAAAATTCCATTTACAGCAAAAATTCCATAAGAGTCTCTATAAATTTTTGTTATATCATGACAAAATACTTTTCCAGCCGCATAAGGGCTTTTTGGATTCAACTTAGATTCTTCATTTAATAATTCCTCATTTTCTCCTCCAAACATTTCAGAAGAAGAAGCTTGATAAAATTTAATGTCTTTATTTATATTTCTAATTGATTCAAGAATAGTTATGGTTCCTATAGTGGATGTTTGTGTTGAATAAATTGGATTTTTAAATGATACAGCAACATGGGATTGAGCAGCTAAATTGTAAATTTCATCGGGTTGTATGTTGTTTATTAGATTTGTTAAGGAAGAGGAATCAATTAAATCAGAGTAATAAAGACTAAACATACCTTCAGAGCTATATTGGGAAATTAATGGATCGATTCTATTTGTATTAATATTTGAACTTCTCCTAACTAACCCATGAACTTCATAACCTCTTTCTAATAATTGTTTTGAAAGATAGTATCCATCTTGACCAGTTATTCCCGTTATTAAAGCTTTCAACGCTAAACCTCTTCTGACATATTACTCATAATAATTAATATTTGACCATAACAAAGAAAAAATAAAAATGGAAAATGAGGATTTGACATAGATGAATCAAATAAAGAAACAACAATTAATGGGCTGATGTAGTTTAAAATGTCATTATTTTTAAGTTTATAATTTGAAAATTTAATTAATTGAATATAGAAATTTAAAAACAAAATTAATTGGACTAACCCTCCCCTTGCATATATATTTACAAAATAATTATGAACATACTCATTATTTCCATCTGAACCAACATACAAAGGATTGTTCATCACAGGAATTTTTTCAGTATAACCGATACCAAAAAAATATTGAAAATTATCAAAAGATTGCAATAGTACATCTTGCCATATTTGAAGTCTCCAATTAATATTTCCATCGGTAGAAAAAAGTCTTCCATTTTTCAAAAAATTAAATGAGTCAAGATCGTCGATATTCTGAATTATATAAATAGATAAAAAGTTTTGTATATTTGTATTCTTATTTTCTAAAAGTTCATAAACTACTTCAGTATTTGTTAAAATATTTTCATCATCTGGTTTTATATCTACAATAAAATAAGCAGATATATTAAATAAAACAAAAAACAATAAAGTAAAACTAATTTTTTTGATAAAAGAAAATTTCTTTACATTTTTAAATTTTAAAACTTCTAATACAAAAAATATTACAAATGCTATTGCTGAACCTCTACTTTTAAAAATAAATAAAGGAAAGAAAATTGAACTAATTAATAAATTTAATTCAAATGTGTGTTTAAAATAAATTGGTAAAAATCGATTATTTATAAAAATTACTGCTACAAATATAATCAAAATATCAGAGGCTTTCAAATAATCAAACTTGTCAGAATAGTTTATGAAAAATTCTTCTAAAAAATTTGGATAATAAATTACTGAAAAAATATATGAGAAAAATAGCAAAACATTCAACGCAAATAAATAAGATTTTTCAATTTTAATTTTATTAAAAAATTTAGAACATAAAAAAATGTTAGACATTAACCATATATTAGAACTTGATTTATAAACATAGCTATCGAATAACGAACCCTGCTGAAAGATGACTGATAAAAGAACAGAAATTGTTAAAAGAACATAAGATATATAAACTCTTTTACCGAAGAATTTTATAAAACTTCTTTTATCAAAGATTTGATAAAATGCAAAAATTAAAGAAACAGCTACAAGTATTTCTCCAAGTCTTAAGTTGTTTACTTGTATTCCCATAAATGATCTTGCAAATAAAAATGTTGGAAAAACAAATAGGTAAGAAATAAAATAAAAATAATTTAATTGGCTAAATTTTGTCTTCATATCTTTACACTAAAAATTTCTTTAATTTACCGAGAAATTTCTTTAATTCTGAATTAATTAGAAATATATTTTTAAATATAAAATTTAGATAAAACTTTTTCAAGACTACAACCTTATTTGGCAGGTTTCTTTTTTGATAAATACCGTTTTTATTAATTTCAGCATATTGAATAATATTAAGAAATTCTTTGGCCGCATTCTCAAAGATATATGGATACTTTTTTAGATTTTCATAATATTTATCATAATTCTGGATTAAATTTTCAAGACTATCCTCTATATTTTCTAACTCAAATTCTACTCCAAAAGAATTACAATACTCCGGAATACCTCCACTGTTAATATATAAAATTGGCAGACCTGTCATTGCAGCTTCCATGTGGTGGTTGCCTGATGGTTCATTAATAGATCCAGTTACATATAAATGATGTTTTTTTAGCTCTAAAGAGACATCTGATTCTTTCATAGGTTCAAAGTATTTTGTATTTTTAAAAGTGAAATTATTTGGTAAATTGCCAATATATGTGAATTCAATTTTATCATTCCACTTTTTTTTAGAAATTAGTTGATCAATTTTTTTATATGTATCAAATCCCTTCATCCAGTTTCCACTCCAGTGATGGCTTACAATTTTAAGTTTTTCATTCTTGTTCCATCTTTTTTTTAAACTATTGTTAAAAAGTTTACTACTTGGCCCTCCTTTAATTACAAAAGAATTTTCAGAATGTAAACCAGCATTTAAAAATAATTCTTTAAGCCAATCACTTACAAAAATTGTTATATCAACATATTTATTTGATTCGATTATTTTGCTATTTACAAAGTTGGTGTTTTTTCTTTCGTCGCATTCGTTTATTCTTTGAATTGAAATTGATTTAGGATTTACATATTTTTGATATTTCAATATATCTAAATGATCAAAGGTTGAAGTACTTGAGCCAATCAAAGGGTTAACCAGTAATATGAAATCTATATCTGTATCTTTTAAATGGTTTACTACTTTTATACCATTTGAACTCAAGTATCCAGCCAAATTTCGAATAAAAGAATTTCCACCACCAAAAGGGCCTTCAATAATTTTTGCACCTATGCTAATTTTCATTCAATAAACTTTTAAAATATTTTCTAAACTTGTTCATGCCATTTGGTATACAGAACTCTTTTGTATTTTCATATGCTAATAGAGGATTCGGTATTCCTAATTGATCTTGAAAATCAACGATTGAATTTTCATCTAAAATTTCATCAGCTATTCCAACTCTAGTTGAAATAATTGGAGTTTTAGAAATTCCACATTCTAAAATTGCTTGTGGGCCACCTTCAACTCTAGAAGATACAATATACAAATCAAGGATGTTATATAGTTCATTTAATGCCTTAAGAGTTACCATTTCAAAATAAGAAAAGCTTATATTGTTCTTTTCAAGCTCATTTATGACATAGTTTCTTCTCTTTCCGGTCAATACTACTTTTAAATTTTTTTGTTCTTTACTTAAATTAATTATTTTTTTTATAAATATGTCAGGACCTTTACTAAATTTCGGTGATTCCAAATCATGACCTTCAGTATCTCTCTGAAAGCTTCCTACGAGATATTCATTTTTATTAAAGCCGTATTTTGATCTTAACTTATTTTTTTCAGGAATATAGAACCATAAATTTTGATTTACCCAATATGGAATTTTAATAATTTTTTTATCTGAAATTGTTTTGAGCTGCTTTTCAGTAGAAGAAGAGAATACATGATAAGAGTCAATAAATTTTTCTCTTTCATAAAATTCCTTTTTAACATTTTTTTCATTAAATTTGTCGAAATCAATATGGTGTATAGAGCAAACAATATTTTTTGATTCGAGATTTTTTTTTGATATTTTTTCCCAAGTCCAAGGTGATATTAACCAAATTAAGTCACATTTATGCAAAAACTTAGTAGAAATATCAGAATTATACTGATACCATTCTTTTCTTAATCTATCGACAATCCATGATTCGTTTATTTTTGATACATAAAGCTTCATAAATTAGGAACTTTTCTACTTTTAACACAATCTGCAAAGTATTGCTGTTCTTGTTTTTTATTAGTTGAAATATTATTTGTAGTATTTAAAACATACAAAGGTTCCTTCAGGGTTTTTATTAAATATTTACTTTGTATCAATTTAAAAAATAAATCATAATCTTGTGAGTAGTAAAAATTTTCATCATAGTTTCCCATTTTATTTAATAAATCTTTTTCCATTAAAAGGGTTCCATGTATAAAAGGATTTTTATATCTAATTATTATTTTTTTAGGTATATAAAAAGAAAATGCTGGTATTTTTCGAGAAGAATTTTTTATAATGGCTCTAGTAGTGCAAATCTTTATATTGTCTTTTTTTAAAAAATTTAATTGTTTTTCAAACCTTTTTGGCAAACTTACATCATCTGCGTCTTGTCTTGCTATAAATTGACCTTTTGATTTTTTTATTAAATAATTTAATGATTTTGTTAACCCAATATTTGTTTTATTTGCAAATACTTTTATTCTTTTATCTTTAAATTTATTTAATATTTTGAGAGTATTATCTGTTGAAGCATCATCTACTATTAAAAATTCAAAATTTTCATATGTTTGATTTAAAATACTTTCCACGGAATTATATACATTCTCTTCACAATTTTTAACTGACATCAAAACTGACACTAAACCAATGGTCATAATATTATTTCTGTACTGCCGTTTCAAACATTTTAATCATTTTCTCAACATTTAAAATTTTTTCAATAAACATAGATATTTCTTGACTAATAGTATTTAAAAGCTCTTCATTGTCTAAAAAATTAAGTTTATCTATTAAATCTAATTGATTAAATTGTTCAAAATTTAATTGATAATTTTCAGGAAAATATTCATCCATACCTCCAAAAGAAGGGTAAATTGATGGCACACCGTAGCTTGAAGCTTCTGACAACAGTCTTGGTTGACCTTCGAAAAGATTTGTTGTAGTTACCACAGCTCTTGCACCTTTTATATAATTTTTGGTTTCTTCATTAGTTAACACACCTAAAAACTCAATATTTTTTTGATAATCTGTTCTTAACTCCTCTTCTAAAGGGCCACTTCCAATAATTATTAATTTAAGATTTTTGATTTTAATTTTTTTCCATGCATCTACAAGTTGTAAAATTCCCTTATTTTCTTCTAACCTTCCAGCATAAACAATATAGCTACTTCGAGATGAGTATTCATGAGCAGTATTTATATTTAGTTTTATTGGGTTGTAGTAAATAGAAATTTTTTCCTTTTCAATTCCAGCATTAATTAATTTAAATTTATGAAATTTATTTAAGACTAAAATGTTAATTTTGTATTTTTTTAAAATTTTTAGATATCTCTTAGAAAATAATATTATTGCTAAAGACTTCAATTTTGAGTCCAAATAATAAAAATTAAATAGATTAAACTTTTTTCTTTGCAACCCACACATTGGACACTTCTTATTTTTTTGAATATGATTAAATATTAAAAATGATCTCGTACAGAGATATCTAAAATTATGAATTTTATGAACAACTTTAATTTTTTTTCTATTTAAGATTTTAAAAATACCTAATTGCCCTTTAAACCATAAATTATGAACATACACTAAATCTGGATTGAAATTATTAATTGCATCTTTTAATAGTTTATTAGACTTTATATTTGTTCCCAAAACAAAAGAAAATACATCATTTATATTCAAACTATCACGATTATCAAATTCAAGATAATAAGTTTCATATTTATTTCTTAATAAATCTAATTCATCTTGTATATTTGAATCTTCACCACCATAAACCCTGTATTTTGTATTAATTACTAATATTTTTTTCATCTATTTATCTTAAAAAATTTAAATATCTTTTATCATCTGAAATATCAATATTTATATGATGGTCGTGCTCACTAAACTTATCGGCATCATGTGTAGAATTAATAATTGTTATTTTATTTTTTTTCAAAATTTCGAAAATAAGATCTCTAGAACTATCGTCAAGGTTTGCTGTTGATTCATCTAATAATAGAACATCTAAATCCATAAGCAATGCTCTAATAAATGCTATTTTTTGAGTTTGTCCAGATGAGAGATTTTTATTTTGAATCATACTGTTTAAGTCATAACTTGTATTTTCATTGAATGTTTTAAATAATTTTAACTGATTAAGTATTTCTTGATCGCTTATATCTTGGTTGTTACCATACAATATATTTTCCTTAAGAGTTGCTGTAAAAATTAAAGGCGAAGCACCAACAAAACCTATTTTTTCTGAAAAACTACTAACTTTACCACTAACTGGATAAAAGACACCTGACATTAGACCAAGCAACGTGCTTTTGCCGGTGCCATTTTTACCTGTAATTAATGTATGAGAATTACGTTTAATTTCAAAATTTAAATTTTCAAATATAAAATTATCACTATTTTCATATTTAAAAAATACATTTTCAAATCTAACTATTTCAGATGAGTTATTGTTTTTTGAAAAATAAAAATTAGTTTTATTTACTTCTGCTTTTGATAATTCTAATTCATAAAATTTTTCTAAATGAACATGCGAATTAATTATTTGATTTACTGCTGTTGTTAAATTCCCAATTGACTGAAATAATCTTAAAGATATACCAATGATATCTAAAGTAATAGCTCTTGAAATGCTTGTAAACAAAATAATTATGGACAAAATAAAGAGAGTTAAAAAACTTGGTAAATAAGAATTTATGACTCCATACTTATGATTGTTTAAAAGGCTTTTATTGAAATTTTTGAGCGTTCTGGAAAATCTAGATACTTCTTCTTTTTCTTTTTTTAGTAACTTTATTAAAAACATATTATCAACAACTCTTTGTATTTCAACATTTGCATCTTGTCCAAAAATATAGCTATCATGCATAAATTCTCTAGCTTTACGAAGTAAGTAGAATATCGGATACAGAAGAACTACAATACCTATAAAAAAAGCAGCTATTACTCCAGGATTAGAAAACAATAGATAAATTGAAAATGAAAGTATTTGTAATAAAAAATTTAAAAATGATGCAAAGCTGGAATAAAAAAATGAGATGTGGGTAGTTAGTGAATTAATGTAGAAATAAGCATCAGAAACAGAATAATTCCTTTTTTCAAAAATTTCTTTTAACAAATGTACTTTTAAATTTTTCTGAACATTTAGTTCTAAGTTTTTAATAATCATTACTTGGAAATAATTAAAAGCAAATCTTAAAATTATAAAAATAGGTAAATAAATAGGTTTAGAAAATATAAAATTAAAAATTGGCACCAGGCTTGCATTTGTACTTATATTTTCAGTAATTAAATAAGTGAAAAATAATATTATGGAAATATCAGCTATTGCAGAAAGTTGTGATAATCCTACAGCACTTAAAATTAGTAATTTTTTATTGTTGGTTTTGGTAACCTTTGATACATAAAGCGTATCTTCAATAAATTTTTTAAGATTTTTCAATATAATTGATTATAAATTTATTAATTATTAGTTGAAGAGGTTTTTTTCTTAGTTTTTTGATAATTTAATTTGTAAATTTATTAATAAAATTACAATATAAATTGAATGAATTTAATAAACAAATTTAATATTCCAGAAAATGAAATTCTAAAAAGCTCAAATTACGTACGTTTTTGTGATGATGTATTTGCTGCAAGCTTACCCTTAGTAGAATTTAAAAAATATTTTAAATTAAGTGAAGTTTATGTAATTAATGATGATGATGAAAATATTTTATTTATAAAAAAAAATTTAAAAGTTAAAAATGGTTCTGTAATATTTTGTAATACGGATTTTGTAGATTGTTATTCAATTTTTTAAAAAAAAATAACAATTTACAAAGTTTAAGAATATTGACTTGCCAATCTGATCGAAAAATTAACAGGAAATTATATAGAAAAAAGCCTGATATTATTTCAGAATGGTTCACTGTAAATACAAAATTAAATAAAAAAAATTTAACTCCTATACCGTTTGGAATTGCAAATGCGAAATATGATAAAAATGTAACGTATGAAGATATTTTAAATTTCAAAGAATTTAACCAAAACAGATTAGAAAAACTATATATAAATTTTAATTTAAATACAAATTATTTCCACAGGTTTAAAGCAAAAAAAAATCTATCTAAAAGCAAGTTATCAGAAATTGAAAATGATTTATCTTTTAAAAAATACTTAGAGTCTATACACAGATATAAGTTCGTACTTTGTCCATGGGGAAATGGTTATGATACACATAGGTTTTGGGAAGTAATTTACACAGGTGGAATACCTGTTACAAAAAAAAATAACTCCTATGAAAAATTTAATAAGTTTCCAATTATTTTAATAAATAAATATGATTTTTTTGAGTTTGAAGAAGCAGTAAAAAATTACTCACCTCCTAATTTTAATAAAGAAATTCTTAAAACAAGCTGGTGGTTTAAAAATGTTATTAAAGATATAAAAATAGATAATGAAAATAATGTTCTACTTAAACTAGAACAAGATATATTTGAAGATTATAAAAAATACTATTTAAAAAAGATTCAAAAACAAAAAATTTTAAAAAATTTTAAAACTTATTTAAGAAAAATACATCAAAAAATGTATTCAATGTAAAATCAGCATTATTTTTAATTAGTTAAATTATCTTTTATATATTTATCCCAAAATAAAAAAGAGCTAAATTCATTATTTAAAAATTTTTCTGACTCGAGTTGATAAAAATTGTTTAATTCAGTTTCGCTAAAAAGTAGAATATCTTCCCATCTTTCGACTTCTAATATTGGGATTCCTAGATGTTTTAAATTTTTTGAAAAGTCAGTTTTTAGTAAAACAGGAATAGATTTTACATATAAACATTCCCAAATTAACACTGTATCAATTTTTGTACCCCTAGGGCAAGCTACAAACTTGTATTTTGACATTTCATTTAGAAAAGTTTTATGTTCTGAATATCTATTAAATACAAAAATTTCATTTTTAAAGATTAATTTTAATAAATCCAAACGATTTTTATGTTTACTAAAATCTATTGAAATAAATATATTATTTTTTTTAACTTTTTCTCTAGATACATTTAAGTAATTTTTTATTTTTGCATTTCTTATTAAATTTCTATTTTTAAATCCTGTTGGGAGTACATGTAAATTTTCGTATTTTTCTATATCAAGATTCATATTTTGGGCAAAAATAACTAAATTTTTACTCAGTAAATTATTTAAACTTTCTTCAACAATTACAATATTGCTGTTTTGAATTAGTAAGTTAATTTTGACTTCAATATTATTAACTACATGTTCAACAAAACTATTTAAGTTTTCAATTTCTAAAAATATAATGTCGTTCATTTTTAGTTTATTAAGATTAAACTTTTTATTTTTTGAGTAAACATGGTTAGATAATTTTTTAAAATTATTAATCGAAATAAAAGGTTTATTGGTTAACTTTATAAAATCTTTGAAATTACGAATGTAAAACAAATAAATTTGCTGTTTTATATTCCTTTTTAGTTGCCTAATTACTTTAATAAACACTTGTAAGTTCTCGACTTAAATTTATGTAAGTTTTTTTTATGCACATGAAGATTTACAATTTTATATTTTTTTCCATTTGCAAAAAGTAAGGGTTGATTGTTTTTGAACTTTACTTTATATCCCTTCTCTAATATTTCTCTTCCAATATATTGCTTTTCCTCGAAAGTATTTTTAACGAATAATTTTTTATCTACTCCACATAAATGATGCCCGTATTGCGCTGGATCAAATAATAAAACTTCGTTATCATTAAAATTTGGAAGAGTTGTAAGTAAATGAAAATTATTAGGATTTTTCATTAAAGCAAAGTTCAATAACATCATTTCATTTACTTTTTTGGAGTTGTAAAATTTTTTTTCAAAATAATTTATGTTATTTAATATCTCAATAGTATCAGAACATATTTCAAAGTAATTTTCCAGACTACTAACATAAGAATATCCAAAAATTAAATCTAATTCAGTCATCGGAGTAATGTTGAATTTGGACTCAATTAAATTATCTTTAATATTATCAAATGGTTCATAAATCATTACATCTAGATCAAAGTGTACAAATTTATCTACTGAAAACAGTTTTGCCATTTCAAATAGGTAGTAAATTCTTAAAAGAGATGTATTCCAGAGTTGATTTTTTTCATCTTTAAAATAATTAATCTTAGAGACCATTTCGATAAATTCATTATTTAACTGATCTGGATAACAATGTGTAACATATTTAGAATCTATTTTTTCGTCTGAGCAAAAATAAATTTTTGCATCTTTGTCAACAGACAAAATATTATTGATTGTAATTTTATGATATTCAGGAAGTTTTCCAGAGTAGTGTAAAAAATAATTCATAATATATTACGTAAATAATAATATCAATAACTAATAACCATAGATTAAATATTTTTATTAACCTGACCTAAGTTTTTTATTTCTTTAAATTTTTAGAAATATATTGAAAGTACTCGGATATTAATTGGGCTAGAAAAAAATAAAAAGGAATATCTATGTATACAAAAGAATAGCTTTCAACCAACTGAAATAATTTGCCGTATGCATGCATAAGGCCGGGAGAAGAAAAAATAAAAATTATAAACGAATAAAACAAAATTCGATTTTTTTGTTTTATAAAATATGGAGCAACTAATATTAAAAATCCTAACCTGTAGTCGTAATTTGCAAAAAAACTTAACAAAATAAATAAAAACAAAAGATTATGGACCATTTCTATCTGAAATAAATTTGTGAGAGAGTTTTGATTTTTAAATAGAAAAATTAGAAAAATTAGAAAAATTAGAAAAAACATATAAGTATATAACAAATCAAATTTAAGAGAATTTTGAAAATTTAATGATTCACTTAATATTCCAAAGGTTCTATCTGGTCTAAATGGTCTTACAGGACTATTAATTTGAAAATTTTGACTTAAGATTAAGTAAAAAATTAAAAAAGAAAAAAAGAAAAATAAATCTGATTTTAATTTGTTAAATTTTCTATTAATTACTTTGAAGAGAATAGAACCTATGAGTAAGAAAATTGGATAGTATTTCATAGTTGCAAGTAAAAATATAAAGAAATTTCGTATTAAAACATTGTCAACTTTTGAATAAAGAAAATATACGACCACAAAAATAAATATATCTAAATTCATTCTTTCAATTAAAAAATTGATAGGTGGGGAGAGAAAAATTAATGTAAAAATATAACTATTTTTAATATCAAGAGATTTTATTTCATGATGAAAATATAAATAAAGTAACACAAACACAAAAAATACAAAAATAAAACTTAAAATTGATGGATTGTTTTTAAATCCCACAAATTCAAAAAATGGACCATATGAAGCTGTGTAAGGACAGACTAATGTCTGTTCGGTCCCAAAAACTATAAATTCTCCGGTTGTTTGAGAATTGCAATTTAAATTCCAAAATACACTTTGAATATCAATGAATTTACCGTTCAAAGAATAATTCTTTTGAGACATATATCTCCATAAGAGATTGAACCTTGAATCAAAAGCAGATATAAACCTTAAGAAAAAATAAAAAAGTATTATATATTTTAGAAAATATTTTGATAATTTTACTTCAACTACGTCAAAGTAAATTAGTAAAACTAAAATTAAAGCAAAAATTGAAAAATAATCGTAGTTTAAAAATAAAAGTAAAAATGGTATATAGATAAATATATTTAATAATTTCATTTTTTCATTTCATAAAAAATTAAGGAAAAAAATAATGTTTGGAAAAAACTTACTGAATTTACAATATTTAAACCAAAATTGTAATGAAAAAAGTATTGAATAGCCAATTGTGATAATACAAGTATCGAGATGAAAGCCCTAATTGAAATTTGCTTTAATAATAATAGTAATAATAAAGGTACAACCAGACTAAGTAATGCATATGCAGATCTGCTATATACAACACCATAATAAATTTGATTGTTTTCATTGATAATATTGTCAACTTTTCCAATACAAAGGAATTTTTTGTTACTAACAAACTCTTTTAATGTTAGATCTTCTAAGTAAACCTTAATTTCAGAATTCATAATTTCTCTTAAGTTATTTTTAACTAAACACGGGTCATTTACTGAAGGTTGGTAATTTATAGCTGGTACAAAATTCCAACCACCGCTAACATAATGTTCACATTCAATAAATGAATTAACAAATACTGTATTTCCTACTTCATCTAATAACCTTATACTTTCAAAGTTGGGGTCGTTGACGAAAACATAATTTGGATTACTTGATATGTCTTCTTTAACATAATCTGTTGGATACTCTCCACAAATACTTTCTACACTAACTTCTAAGTAATCACTTTCTTCAAAGAGAGATGTTTTATTTAAAACAAAAATAGAAATCAATACTAGAAAAAAAATTACTAAAAATTTTCTATTTTTTAAAATTAACATTTTTCACATTTTCATTTTTTAAATTAAATAAATTAATTAAAAATTCCTTAAATAACAATATAAACAAGAAGTACAAACTAAATCTATTCAAAAATACAAACAATAAATCAATTATCTTGAAAAAAGAATTTGAAAGAAAATAATTTTCATTAAAAATATCAAACGAAGAAAGGAAATATATTTCTATACTGTTAAACAAATCCAAGGCTGGGGTTGGATTCAAAAATATTGAAAATACAATTAGATAATTTAAAAAGTTCGATTGATTAAAAATTATAACAAAAAGAAGAAAAAATATTGATAGCCTATATGCTGGATTGTCCAAAACAATTGCCATACCCATCCAAACAATAAACGGAAATAACAAACTATCGCTTAGCTCTAAGTTCTCTATTTTTATATTTGTAAACCAAACTGCTAATAGAGCTAATGTTAAAAATAATATAATTAAAATAAAAATATTTATATTTAAAAAGTTTGATATAAACCCTAAATCTAATCTCAACCCAAATGAAGAGAAGATGTCAGAAATAAATGACTCGCTTTTTGTAAAACTAAAAAGAAAATCATTTGAAAAAGTTTTCTTATTAAAGTCAAAAAATATGTAGCTAACAAAAATAAAAAGCCAGCTGAATGAAAAACTAAATAATTTAAACTTTTTATTTTTAAGAAAATAGATAGTTAAACCAATAATCAATCCTATAGGATGAATTTCTAAAATACTCAATATAAAAATAAATAAAATATTTAAATACCTATTTTTGTTAAATTCTTTAAAAATAATCAAAGTAAAAACTAAAGGTAAGAGATCTAAATTGCCTTGATAAAATAAAAAATTAACAGGTGGACTAATTAAAAATAAAATAATAAATTCCTCTTTGTCTTTATATTGTTTAATTAATTGAAAATATGCATACGTCAAAAGAATTATAATTAAAAAGTAAAGTGTAAATGTCATTGTTCTTATTTCAAAAGTTAAACCGAACAATTCATAGATTGGGCTATAAGGCTGTTGACACTCTGAATAGCTTCCATAAAAAATATTTGAACCATTTACGCCAGGATTATTGCACTCAAAAAAAGAAAACACAAGTTGCATATCATAAAACCTAGACAATCCTGAAAAAGGTTTTCTCATTAACGACAGCCAAAAAATATTAAAATATTCAGACGATGCATATAATGCTCTAAGTAACATAACAAACAATGGAATTATTTGAAATATTTTCTTTTCACTTTTAGAAAAATTGAAATTAAATCTGAACTTTATAAAAAGAAAAATTATTAGCAATCCTAAAATGCCGCTATTTGTTATTGCATAAAATATTATTGATTGAATGATGATCAATTTATTTTCATCAAAATTTCGAGTAATTGTATACATTATCAATAAAAAGAAAGAAATACTTGATAAAATATAAAATTCAGAACCCTGATAATAAATATTATTAACATAAAACAATTTGTAAATGATATAAAAATAATGGATAAAAAATATTAAAAGATTTAAGTTTTGAACTACATAATTATTTTTTTCCAAAAAATTAATTATGAAAAAAGTAAAAAATATCAGGATCAAATAAAATAATGAAATAAATTTAATTTGTATAGTGTTAGAAAAATTTATTGAAGTTGATAAATAATAGAAAATGACAAAACTTAAGGTACTAATACAAAGACTCACCCATTGCTTGTTTATAATTTTTATTTTTTTCACCATAATAATTATCCCAAAATAAAAAAGTCATTGTATATTTTATATAAAATTGTATAAATAGTTAGAAAATGAAGACAAAAACAAATCAAATTTTAATTTATTATTTTTCATTTTTTTTGTTTTTTATACCTTATGAATATTTTTTTTCAACAATTAATAGAAAAACCTCAATATTCAATTTTTTATTTGGAAGTAGGACAATTGATATTGAACCTCAACCATTTAGATTCATAGCTAACGTACACTATAGTCTTTTTTACGAAAAAGATTTTTCTTTAATTTTTTTATTTCCAATATTATTAATTGGTCTTTACTTGAACCATAAAATTACTGTCAATTCAAAAGTTGAAACTAGTCCAACTTTAAAATCAACACTTATTACTTTTTCTCCGTACTTGTTTTTAAGTTATTTATCATATATAAATTTATACTTTTATTGCTTTTTTTCAGAAAATGATTTTATTAGTAATAAATGTGAAAAAGTTGATAATTATCTTTTTGTATCAATATTGTTAATTGTTTTATACCTTAGTATTTTTAAAGTAAGATATATTCTTTTTGGACACAAGCTTAATTTATTAATTTTAATTACATATTCATTTTTATTACTTTTAAATCTTAAAGGAAGTGGTTATTTAAATAACTACTTAGGAACAGACACCTACGTTGACTATCAAGATCTATTTAATTTTGAAAGTATTGCAATATTTGTTTTTCTATTGTCTATTTTTATTTTTAGATTTGATAAAGATAGTTTCAGGATTCCAATGCGAAAAAATTAAATCTATTATAGAAAAGCAGGAATACTCAAAAATTTTGATTTCTAACTCTCCTTTTATTTATGATTACAATAAAAATACTGATTGTTTTCGTAAAATTATTTTGCCATTATTAGAAAATCAAAAAAAATTTTCACTTGTATATGAAGAAGATTTTTACAAACTCTACTCAAAAATTAAATCTTAATTATTTATTGAAACTTCTTTAATTTCAAAACTATTTTTATAGTCAGTTATTTTTAAAATTGTATCATTTGGATGATCTCCTATTCCATTTGCTATAAACAATTTATTTTTATCTTGAAAACAAAAGGTTTTGTCTCCCCAAGCTCCATAATCTCCTGATATTACAATAATATTTTTATCTTCAAGATTTTTAATCCAACTTAAAGAATCAGACTTTAAATCTTCTTTTAAAAGTGCATCGGAATTTGGTTTAATTGAATTTTGAATTTCCTCTAGCCAAAATATTTGATGACTTAAAATAATTACATTATTTTTTTTTGAGGAAGTAACTAAATTGTTAATAGTTTCAATTTCAGTTGAGGAAGGCAGCCAATTACTATTTGAAAAATTTGCAGCAATCAGTAAAAAATTATTAAATTCATAAAAATAAAAATCATTTTCAAAAACAAGATCAAAATTATTTTTTGAATTTTCAATTTCATGATTTCCGATAGAGATAAAGTAATTTTTAAAATTTTTATCAATATAATATTTAACTTTTTGTAAATTTTCTATTGAATTAATTCTGACAAAATCTCCAGTTAAAGCTAAATGTGATTGATCGAGATTTTCAATATTTGCAAAATAATCGAGTAAATTTTTTGGGAAAAAATCTCCTTCCCCAGGTTTACCATAAGCATGGCCAACAACATATATTTCTTCTTTAATTTCATCGACATTATCGTAACTATTAGTAATATTGCAATTAAAAATATCCAAATTAATACCTTCTTTTGATGTAAACGACATTTTGCATGATGAAAAAATGCAAAACACTAATATTAGAAAATAAATCTTAGATTTCGCTATTGATGTCATTGAAAAAAATCTTAAGTTCTTAATTACACTATACATTATTTGGGATTGAGATACATTTTCGTCATTAGGTTAGTATAAAGTTATGATTTATACTATTTTTGGCTTTGACTATATATTCGACTTTAATTTTTTTCAATTACTTTTACTTTGTTTACTTTTAGGATTGTTTTCAAAATTTTTATTGAACATTATAAGCTTAGAACATTTCGCGCATAGTAACAGTCAAATATTGGTTTTTGCACTACTGCCTACTATAGGATTCGTTATTACATCTGTAATATCAAACAATATTGCTTTATCTCTTGGAATGGTTGGAGCACTTTCTATAGTTAGATTTAGAACCCCTGTTAAACATCCTTCTGAACTTGTGATTTATTTTTACCTTATAACACTAGGAATAGTCATTAATGTAAGTCCAAGTATAGGTTTAAACTTTTCAATATTTTTAAGCTTTTTAGTTATTGCTTTAGAAATATATAAATTTTTTATAAAAAAATTAAATATTAATCAAGATTTCATTGCTAAATCAAATTACTTTTTAAGAATTGAACTTAATAAAGCTGTTGATGAATTTAAAAAAAGTGATAAATTAATTAGTGAATCTTTTAATAAAGATACTTATTTGTATTTATTTTCACTTAACTCAAAGAATGAAGCTGAAAAACTTCTTTCATATGTTGATTCTGATGCTTTAATATCTTACAATATTGAAAATAATTAATAAAAAATTTTTAAAACTTTCACTAATTAGTATTTTCTTAATTGTATTTTTTAGTAATAATTTTTTAACTGCTAGAAATGTGGAAATAATAAAATTAAAAGAAGATGCAAATAATTCATCTAATTTAATTCCAGACGAGATAGAGCCATATTGTAATGGTGTTTCATATGATGATTATAAAAGTCTAAAAATTAAAAATTTAAACTATATCGATATTAATTTTTCTAATAAGGCTTCTTGGTATCAAAACTTATTTGGTGCCTATAAATCTCAATCTGATTTTATTTTTGATGAATTTAAAAAAGAATATAACGCAGAAATAATTTTTTACTTTACTTCAGACATAATTTGTAAATCAGAAGCTGAGGTAAGAATTTCTGGTGATTTTAAAGATCATATAAATATGTCAAACTTATCAACTTCTTTAGATGTGAAACTTAAAAATGGAAACATTGAAAATATAACTAAGTTTAAGCTATTTTTACCAATTACAAAAAGGGGTGATGTTGAGTTAATTAACTCTACAATTATGAGAAAACTAGGTTTTTTAGTTCCAAGATCTAACTATGTCAATGTATCTGTAAATAATCAACAAAAAATAAAGTATATTCTTCAAGAAAAAACTGTTAAGGAGTTTGTAGAATTCAACAAAAAAAGAGAATCTGCTCTTATAGAAACATCTGAAGAATTTTACTGGCAAAACAGAATCAAAATAGATCAAGATAATATATTTTTACTTCTGTACGGAAAAATTCTAAACAACGATTGGGTTAATAAAACTGATTCAAATAAATTTGTTGGCATTGAGGCAATAGATACATACAATTTTATTTTACTTAATTCACCAGCCAGCTTTCTAAATTATGATTATAAAAATTCTGCTTATGAAAAACTATTAGAATTCGATGTAGCAATGTATGCATTAGATTCTTTACATGGTTTAGCACCTCATAATAGGAAATTTTATTTTGACAATATAGAAAATAAATTATATCCCATTTATTACGATGCAGATTCACAAATAGCATTACGTAACAAAGATATTCCTAATTGTGATGCAAATACAGAAAGTAATAATTCAATTTTAAACTATAGTTGTAAAAATAACTTTGCAGCTGGCGCAGAGTCATTGTTACAAAATATAAATTTTGATGTTAAAGAATTAAAATCAATTATAAATGACGAATTTATTGATATAGACAACACACTGGTTGAAGATATATATAATAAATTTTTATTAAATATTCAGGATATTTCCAAAATAGGTAATTATGATCTACATCAAGAAATCAATCCTATTGAAAAATTAAAATTTAATATTTCAAACTTATCTGACAACCAGCAAATTGGTTTTTATTTTTATGATATAGAAAATTCTTATTTGGAAATTTGTAACTTTAAATTAACTGAATGCTCCTCTAATGAAATTAAAAACTTCTTAATAAAAGACTTTATTTTAATTGATGGTAAAGAATATTATTTTTTAGGTAACTCGAAAATCCAACAAAGAAGTTCATTAATGTTATTTAATGATATATTGCTTGAAGATAATAGTTATTTAAGAGTATTAGGTGATGAAAATTATACGGTTAATATAACTAATAAGAATCTATCTATTACTTTAAATAACAATCAAAAAGTTCTAATCTTTGGACAAGGTGTTTTAGAAAACTGGAATGTAAATTTAATTAATAACTCAAAATACATAACTAATCAAGATAGGCAAGATAAAGATTCTTTAACAGGATGTTTAACATTTTATGGTGTTCATTTAAAGAATGTTGATATTCATACAAATAATAATTTTTGCGAAGACTCTATAAACTTATTAAATGTAAGTGGGAATATAAACCAAATTAATGTAGAAAATTCTCAATTTGACGCTGTGGATATCGACTTTTCAAATATAAACATAGATAGTATCAATATTTTAAATAGTAATAATGATTGTTTAGATGTTTCATACAGTAATGTGTTCGTACAAAGTATCACAGTTACAAATTGTGAAGATAAATCTCTATCCCTTGGAGAAAATTCTTTTATAAAAATTAATAATTTATTAAGTACCAATTCCAATATTGGTATTGGAATCAAAGATTCATCAACAGCTCAAATAGAAAATTTTAGTGGATATGAAAATAATTTATGTGTTGCTATGTACAGAAAGAAACAAGAATTCGGTCCCTCAGCTTTAACTATCAATAATTATTTGTGTAAAGGCAAATTTGAGAACTTTATTCAAACTGGGCAAAAATTTGAAAAATAATATCAACTTAAGAAAAGAATATAAGATAATTCTTAGTGATTTCGAGTTAACTAAATTTATGAAAATATATAGAAAGAACTTAAATCCTCTGTATGACACTAGGACAATAACATCTCTTTATTACGACACCCTTTCATTTGATTTATATCACAAATCAATGAATTATGATGTCGATACTTTTAAAGTTCGATTAAGAACATATAGCAATACTGATGAATTTTATGAAGAAATAAAGAGTAATTTATATTATGGAAAAGAAAAAACTGTTAAAAAAAGAAAAATAAATAGCTTTGAAGATGTGCAAAAAATTTTTATTAAAGGAAATGTACTTTATCCATCAGCATTTACATCGTATGAAAGAAGTTATTATAAATTTCATAATACACGATTAACTATTGACAAAAATATATGTTACACCTCGCACAAATTTCGATCTCTTTCATTATTAACTAAGTTTGAACCTCAAATAGTTTTAGAAATAAAATCTTTTGACGGGAATTTAGATGTAGAGAAATATTTATTTAGAACACCTTCTGCTTTTTCTAAATATAAAAATGCTATAAATTCTTTATACAGATTAAATTAAAATTTATTTTTAAATTATATCTTAAAGAAATTTCACTTATATTTTTCTACAAAAAAGTAAAAAGTTCTGAAAAATACAATTCTGTCAATATATAGATTGGTAAATCTGTCAAAACTGCTTTGAGAGACAAAAATGGTAACCCTGCATCAATGCAACAGTGAGGCATTTTCCAAAATAATGAATATAAAATAGTCAATAGAAAAATAAAGTGATTATGTTTGAAATATTTAATTTTCAAATCATAATTAAAGTAAATTATTGTCAAAATAGAAATATAAAGACTTATCCACCTACCCCAGTCAAAAGCAACTAAAAATATCAATAGATAGGGGAATAGTATGAATCCTAAATACTTATTTTTTAATAAAAAATCTTTTAAAAAAATAAAAGGTATCAAAGAAACCAAAAAGCTTGCTGTATAAAATGTGATTTCTTTATTTCCTACTGATTGTTCTGTAAGATTTAGATAGTCATAAATATCAGAGTTTACAGTACCAGCAAGATCACCAGAGTCCAATAGCTTACAATCAACAGTAGTATTTATTAATTGATTAGTTTGTTCACAAAATAATAATGAGTTGAAATTATTTGAAGGAGTAAAAAAAACTCCACTGGATAAATACAAAAAGCCTGGAATGAAAAACAAAATCTTATATTTTTTGTTTATATTATTTTTATACATGTATCCAATTAAAAAAGGTAATAAAAAAACATTTGCTGGATGAGAAAAGACAGCAATTGTAAAAATAAATAATGGCACAGTTAAGCTTTTTCCTTTATTAATAAAATGAACAACCATTACAAAAGATAATAAACCCAGAACTTCTTTCCTCATCGATCCTCTAATATCAAAAATTTGAAAATTGATAAAGGAAGGGCTTAATAATAAAAAATATGAAATATAGTTTTGATTTTTTTCTATGAAGATTTTGTAAATGAAATATGATAAAAATGATAATATTAAGGTAAATAAAATCAGTACAACATATCTTAAGTCTATTAAATCACCTATATATAAAATTATTTGGCCTATTAAACCTCTCCTATTGTAACCTTGCAAATAATTTGTAATCCAAAGCTTAAAATGATAGAACTCAGATTCATAAAAAATTAATTTTAAATGTTCTAAGGTTATTGTTAAAACCCAAGATGACAAATATATAAATAAACTTTGATCTTTGATTTTTTTAGACGATACTTCATTATTTAAGACACCGTTATAAAAAATTAGAATAAGTGAGTAGTAAAAAATGATCAAAAAAACAAAACTCAAATAGTAAAAATTAAAATTAAATAAGTTCCAAAATGTAAAAAAAACTATCAAAAATCTTAAATAAAAATTAATTTTTCTGTTTTCGTACAATAAAAAATAAATTATTAAAACATTAAAAATTAGAAAAAAAACAAAAAATAAATATTGATTTGATATGAAGTAGAAATTAGTAAAAAAATCTTCTTTAACTATTTCAACAACACTTCCAAAACATTTTTGGTTAAATAATTTAAAATTAAATATTTCAGGAAATATGCTTTCATAAACTGGATTTATAGTATCCGTATCGAAATTAAACCTTTTATTTCTTAGCAAAGAATTATTGCAAGTGTTCTTTTCAAAATTAGGAATTTTACTACGTATATTGATACTTAAAAAATTTATTAAAACAACAAATATAAGACTTAATTGGTAAATTTTTGAGTTTAGAACTTTTATTTTCATTTTTCCATAATTAATAATTGAAATCTATTTATATTAATTATTTTTTCAATTTGATCAATATTTTCATTTTCTATTTTTGCATAATCTCTATATGTAAGAATGTAATCTACATTATTTAATAATCTGAACTGAATTCCTTCTTGTGAATTTTTTAAACCATACTTTTTATAAAACAACAGATCAAAGATTCTCCCAAGTGTATAGGGTGCATCATAGTAAGGTGTAAGATTTTCTCCGAAACCAGGTATCCAATCAAAATCTTTTCCACCTAAATCGTAATAAATATTTATTGTACTGATATCATCACTTTTTTTTAAATCTTCATAAATAAAATCAACAACTTGAATTTTATAGATTAGAGGAACATCAGAGTTTGATAAAAAATTTCCATTATAACTTTTATAATCATCATATAAACTGACCAGAAATAAGGAATTGATTAAAAATAATACAGTAAGGGACACAGAGTTTATTAATATAAAAAATTTTCCTAAAATTTTTATTTCATATAGTTTTCGTGATATTAAATAAATAAATACTAAATAAATTGGGTAGAACTGTAAATTTATATCTGACCGTTCGTTTAAAAAGAAGTTTGGCCCTCCTAATAAAGGAGAAGTGATGTAACAAATTAGTATAAAAAGTCCTGGTAAGTAATTTCTATAAATTAAACTATTGTTTTTGTTGGTTAAAAAAAGAACAAGAGAAATAGCTGTAATTAATAAAAAATAAATAGAAAGCAATAAGTGAAAAAGTTTTAAAGCGGTCCTAAGCCTCAAAGTCATTCTAGAATAGATAATTAAATCCGATTGAATTAAAAAAGGCTCTTGGTAATAGTAACCAAAAAATACTTTTTTAAAAAAATCAAATAAATTGGCACTCGCATTTACTTGCGATGCTAAATTTATAATTTTGCCAAAATCTAAATTACTAAAGTAAGGAATCCATACAAATTTTATAATTAAAATTGTTAATACCAGTAAAATTAAATCGCTAATTTTTTTGTTAGACAATTTAATTGATTTCTTTTTTGTAACCACTAGGAAACATATTATTAATAAAAACGAAACTAGATTCATTATTCCAGCTAGATAGAACGATGGCAGCAGAAAAGTAATCAGAATTAAATAAAAAGGACTAATTGTTTTTTGTGAATTAAGTAGATAAATAATTAAAAAAAAGTTTATAGTGATATACAAAAATTGACTCCAAAGTTCAAAAGAACTGAGCACAAGATAAGGAGAAGATCCTAAAGCTAGAAACAAAAAATATTTTACATTTGCTGTTCCTTCTAAATCTACTGCTTTAACAAACAACCATATAATAAATAATTGCAATAATGAAAATACAAAAATTGATAATTTAAAATCATTAATAATTGATATAGATTTGCCAACCCAAATTAAACCATTTGGGTTTGGAATTTCTGTTGAGCTAATTAAGCCAACAGTAATTTCATCGAATCTAAGTACTTGACCCAGCCAATAGGTTGTTGCTTGATCTTCACGCCACTGAGATATATCTAAAAGAAAATATCTTTGAAGAAGAAGAATCATTAAGCCTGTAAAAAAAACTAGGTTTGAAATATAGTTTTTATATTTATGCATAATTAATTTTAAAATGTTAGATTATTTTATGTGTCTGAAATAAAAAAGCACCTACTAAACCAAATTGAAAGTTCAAATGATTTTTTTTGGTTAAAAACAAGACACAATTTGGTTGGTAAAAAGGTAAATAAATATTCAATTAATGATCTTATTGATATAGGTGCAGGAGTTGGTGGATTAGGCGATGAGTTAAAAAATTATTCTCAAGTTAATTATTATTTCGAAGAAATAGATGTTAATTCTGAAAAATTACTTGAACAAAAATTTGGCAAAGATCATAATCTGTTACGAAATTCAAAAGAATTTAATAAAACAACAGTCATTACTTTTTTAGATGTTATTGAACACGTAGAAAATCCTTATAAATTTGTTAATGATTATCTTCAAAAGTTAAAAAGGACATACGTAATTATTACAGTTCCATCATATCAAATACTTTGGTCAAATTGGGATTTGCTACTAGGTCATCATCGTAGATATACTAAAAAGGGTTTAGTTAAATTAACTAAAAGTCTTGGAATAAAAAAATTAGAAGCATCTTATATTTTTCCAGAGTTACTTCCAGTAGCTATTTTAAGAAAAATTTTAAATCGCAATAACGTCAGCTTTCCAAACCTACCAAAAGCTTTAAACCGTATATTGTTTCTATCTTCATCATTTATTCAAAAAGCTAGACTTCTATTTCCATTTGGATTATCAATATTTTATGTAGGATATTATGACTCTGAATAGGTTTTCAATTGGTTTATTTATCGTAGCCATTATTGCGTCTTATAATTTTAAAACACTAGGGAGTAGCTCAGTTGAGATAATTGAAAATAATCCTTGCAAATATTCAACATATTTTGTTCTGCAAGAATTAGAAGGTAAGAATGTAGAGATACAAATTGGAAATGTTTCTTTTTTACCTGAATACAGAAATATAATTTGTATTGGTTCAGTTATTAGTGTTGAGGAAAAAGACGATAAAATTTTTATAGTTAGTGGATTTAATACTAGATTTTATATAATTTTAAGTCATTTAATTCCAATTATATTTTTTCTTTTTTGGAAAAAAAAATTATTATCTAAAAAACAATTAGCATATAATTTAATTTGCTGGGTCTCTTTAAATCAGTTTTTATTCTTATTTCTTAACAATTTAAGTATTTTAAATTATTTTTTAGTTCCTTATTCTGTTTTAATCTATAGCTTCTTTACCTTAAATTCAAATGAATCATAATTTTCTTAATTACTATAAAAATTGGTTACCTTATATTTTTCCTTTAGCATGCATTTATCTACTTTTCTTTAATTACAGATATTTTGGTCTAGTTGTTATTATCTATTTCTTCATAAGAGAGCATGAAAAAATTGGTGATTGTATTACAAAAAAGTTTAAAAATTTTTACCTATTATTCCCATTATTTTTTTATTCTGTAAGGTTTATTTATGCTACTAATCCATATTTTGATAGCCAACTAGGAAGAATTTCTCAATCAAATTATTTTGAAAAAGCCAGATTTTTAGATATGCAACACTTATTTCTAGAGCTATTTTGCAATAAAAAAGAAGTAAATTTTTCTTATGAATATTTTTTTGACAAATCTTGGACAAACTCTTGTCCATATTACAACTATTGGGGTCCGCTATCAAGAGTTCTAACAATAAAAAGCGATAACATATGGCTATTCACTTTACTTACTTCTTTTGTAATCTTGATTTTAATTTATATTGTTTATTTTAAAAATTTTAAACAATTAAACAGTAATCACGATTTGCTTTTCCTAATTTCTCTAAGTCCACCATTAAATTTTTTAATTGACAGAATGAATGTCGACATAATAATCTACTTGGTCTGTTATTGGATTTTTAAATCCAATAACTTAATCTATTTAAAGCTTACAATTTTGTTATTTTTCTCTTTATACAAAATTCATCCAATTTTCTTACTTTCTGGCTTTCTTTGTTATTTTTTAATAAAAAAAGACATCAAAAAGGCATTATTTACTTTTTTTTGTATGTTAACAGGTGGAATAGTAATAATTAATTACTATTTGAATAATGAATTTTATACTGCACGACCATTTCAAATAAAGTGGAGTTTTGGTGTTTTATCTGATGCAATATCTCTTAATAAATTATTTGGATTAAATATTATTGTTTTTTATATAGGACTTATTTTTGTAATATTGCTTTTTACTTTTTATCTTTATACCCATAAAAATAACAAACTTTTAACAGACGATATCTCCGTTTTTGTAATTTCAATTTGGTTTTTACTAACTTCACTTTATGCAAACTATGATTACAGGATTCCATTGTTGTATTTAATATTTTTTAAACTTTATAAATTTAAAATTAAACTTTTAAATTACTCCTTTTTTATTTTTATATTTTTTTCTCCACCACCTGCATTTTCAAATAACTTTATATATTCAAATATTGTTGAAAACAACATTTATTATATAGATTTAAGCTTTTACTTTTTGATCTCATTTTTAATTATATTTTTATTTGAGACCGCTAAAAACGTTTTTTTAACAAATAAAACAAATTAAGAAGATAAAATTAAATCATGAAAAAAATTAATATATTGATTCCTATTTACAATGAAGAAGAATCAATTGCCGAATTAGTTCATTTAATCTCAAATGTTGTAGAAGATCTTAAGTATAATTTTTCATTCACTCTTATTGAAGACGGTTTAAATGATTCAAGTTGGGAAATAATTAAAAATTTACATTTAAATAACTTTGGTATGAGGAAGATTAAGTTATCTAGGAATTTTGGTCATCAAGGAGCAATATTTTGTGGACTAAACCACTTCAACGAGGACGCCGTTTTAATTATAGATAGTGATTTTCAAGATAACCCAAAGTATCTACCTAAATTAATAGATGAATGGGAAAATGGAAATGACATTGTTTTAGCAAAAAGAATCGATAGAAAAGAATCAATTTTTAGGAAACTACTTATTAATTTCTATTTTAAAATTCAAAATAAACTCTCAGAAATTTTTATACCAAAAAATGTTGGACACTTTTCTTTATTAGATAAAAAAATAGTAGAAACTATAAATAATTTTCCAGAAAATAAAAAGTTTTTACTAGGAATAAGAGCTTATGTTGGTTTTAAAGTTTCTTTTGTAGAAGTAATAAAAGATAAAAGAAAATATGGAAATCCAAAGATGAATCTTAGAAAATTACTAAAACTTTCAAGTGAGGGTTTAATAGGTTTTTCAACTGTACCTTTAAATATAATAGGCGTTCTTGGTGTACTGATTTCACTTAGTGCTCTTGGTTTTGCAATTTATACATTTATATTGAATGTATTTATGAATGAAAAAGTCTTAAATTGGGATTTTGGTTTAACATCAATATACTTCCTTTCAGGTATTCAATTATTGTCTATAAGCATTCTTGGACAATATATTGGAAAAATATTCGATGAGACTAAAAATAGACCACAATATATAGTTGAAGAGTTAATTGACTAGTCAAATTTTAACTAGCTTTTTACTATCTCTAATTATTATTTTTATTGGTAAAAAGAAATTAAATACTTTTAACAATCTAAATCTTTTGCCTCTTTTGTTGCTAATATATTTAGTTTTTAGCAAGATTTTTTTAAAAGATACTATTTTAAAAATCTTGAAATTTTTTAATTTGGGATTCTCATTTGATATTTTTTTGGTTTTTTCAATTATTTCAATACTTTATTTTATAATTTTCTTTGAAATAAATTTATCAATTACTTCTCAAAAAAAAATAAATATTTTTTATTATTTATTTTTATTTTTTACAATTTTTTTATTTTATTTTTATAAATTCTTTGATCACAACTATTCAAATGAAAAAACTAGTTTTTTGAGTATAAATCTTTACTATCTAATTTTTTTATTAATTTTTGCTTTACCTACTCACAATACCAAATTTTTAAAAAAACTAGATTTAATATCTAAATTTGTTTTCTTTTTTATCTTTATTAATTTAGCAACTCAAACTAACTTTTTAAACGATTTAGGAGACTTTGATAATGGTCGATTTATGAATGAGGTCTCTGCAATATTTTTAAAAAATAAATTACATGTAGACTTTTTCAATTTTAGTGGTATTTTTGGTTCCTATTTGTTTAGGCTTTTTAGTCCTAGTGGAATTAATTCTTTAGTTTATTTTAGAATTTTTTTAAGAATTACTTTAATAATTTTTACTCTTTTGATAGGGTTTTTACTTTTGGATAAATCTAATTTTAGAAAAACTGATTTTTTCTTCCCATTTCTGATTAGTATAGTTTTCCTCAATTCAAATTTAACTTTAAGATCTTTCTCTAAGATATTTACGTTTTTAATTATATTGATTGTATATTTGTTACTTTGCAATAGGTTTTCTTATATAGCTTTGTATCTTTTGTCGTTATTTTGCGTTATTTACTTTATAGAGTTACCTACATTGTCGATTTTTATATTTTTTTCTATTTTGATTTGTTTGTATAAAGACTTTTCAATAGAAAAAAGTTTTATTTTCCTAATTTTTTCATTTTTTAATTTGTTAATATATCTTCAAATTTACAATGTTAAAATTCAAGAAATCCTATTAATACCTCTTTCGTTAGGAAGTAATGTTATTCCACTAACTTTTAGAGATATGCCTTCTATTGGTCCATTTGATAGTCATATACTCATTTATTGCTTATTAATACCACTAATAATTGCTAAAAAAGATAAGAAATTAAAATTTTTATTCATGACAGGTCTATCTTTTACTGTATATTACTCACATAATTCTGACTCTGGTCATCTGATGTTTACAACTATGCTATTGATCTCTACTCTATTCTATTCTTTTTTTACAACAGATATTAAAAATATTTCAGGAAGTTTATTTTTAGTTTTATTAGGAATTTTAACCTTTAGTCCAGGTCTACAGATTTTACCAAATATAAATTTAAACTTATTTGACCCAAGTGAATACTCATCAGAAAATAATTATGATCAAGGAAATATAAATTTGTCCGAATTTTCTAATTTAAATAATCTGATAATTAAACAAAATATCAACAAAAAAAATCTTGGATTACTAGCTCCAAATTCACATACTGCAGAATTTCTATTTGAACTAAAAACTCCAGACATATTATCTTGGCCAGAAGAGTTAGTTTTTGATAAAAAAATATACAAAAAATTTTGCGAGAATTTTATTCTCAATGAATACAGTGTTTTACTAGCTAAAGAAATATATTTTCATTACTATGTTCTTGAATTTGAAGCCAAAGATGTATTAGCAACTAAATATAAATATTTTAATATATGTGGAATTGAATACAAGCTCACTAAAAATCTAAAAATTGATAATAAGAGTTGGCTATTGCTGGAAAGTAATTAACAAAAGTAAAAAACTTAAATTGTTCAAAAGAAATTGTGAATATTATGATTTATATTTAAAAAACAACTTTAAATATAAGTTGTCTATAAGAGATTCAAAAATTCATCTATTATATTTTCTAATTCGCTATTAATTTCTACTTCTTTAATTTGAATTTTTGTTGAAATAGGTAATATCAAATCTATATTTCCATTACTTTTCATTTTTTTATCATGAATAAATTTTTCAACAATAACTTTTCCACTTATACTTTTAAAACTTTTTATCTCTTCGAACTCATAAAATTGATAGGAGAAGTTGAAATGTAATTTAAAGAATTTTTTAGATACTAATCCTTTTTTATAAGAGTAATAATTTGCTATATTCATCCCCAATGCGGTCGCATTTCCGTGAGTTATTTTATTTTCTACAGTTGTTTCAATTGCGTGTGCAAAAGTGTGACCATAATTTAATATTTTTCTTATTCCAAAATCAAACTCGTCTTTTTCAATATACTTTTTCTTAATGTTTAAAGCTTGATAGATATGTTTTTTGAGATTGTCTAAATCGTAAATATCTTGTATTAATAATTTATAAAATTGTTCAAAATCTTTATATCCTCCTATTATTAATAATTTTATTAATTCTGCATATCCACCCTTCAGTTCCACTATATCTAGGGTGTTTATAAAACCAGCATACTGTAGTACTTCATAAGGACTATAAAATGTACCTAATTGATTCTTGTAAAAATCCAAATTTAATGATGTTTTACCTCCTATACAAGAATCGGTTAATGCTTGAAGTGTCGTAGGCACAAAAATAAATTCTACACCTCTATATAAAATTGAACTAACAAATTGAGAAACATCCTGTAAAGTTCCTCCACCTATCACTATAATTTTTGAATTTCTATTAATCTTTTTATTCTTTAAATTAAGAATTAACTCTTTCGCAAACTCTAAATTTTTAATATTTTCAGATGACTTTACAAATATTAAATTGTCATTTTTAATATATGAATCAAACTTATTTAACTTATTAAACTTTTCGTCAACTATGAAGTAACAATTATCTTTGTATAAATCTAAACGTTTAATTATTGATGATAGTTCTTCAAAAAAATATATTGAATAACTTCTATCATGGGCTTTTACTCTAATTTCATCCAATATTAAATCCACCATCAATAAAAATTTCCTGACCAGTAATATATGTATTTTTTTCAGAACCTAGAAAATAGACTAATTCAGCTATTTCAGCTGGATCTGCAAATCTTCCTTGAGGAATTCTGCTAGTAAATTTTAGCTTATCGTTTTCTGATAAGTTTTTATTTGTCATTTCAGTATTTACAAAACCTGGAGAAACTATATTTGTTAAAATATTATATTTTGAATACTCGACACTTAAAGAAGTACTTAATCCTGTCAAAGAAGCTTTGGCTATAGAATATATTGATTTTGAAATTCGTGAACTTTTTGACCAAATACTTCCAATTAATACTATTCTGCCAAAGTTATTTTTTTTCATATGTTCTATTGCGCTTTGAATTATAAGAATATTTGAATTAATAGCTATCTTTAAAGAGCTATTAAGGCTTTCTTCATTGATCTCTTTAAATTTTATATTTTCGTTTATTGAAGCATTTAATACAATAGTGTCAGGTGGGTTCTCAATAAATTCTTTTTTTAAAAATTTTGCTAAATTTTTAGTGTCTGATAAATCTAAAATTTTTGAATTATGTTTATTAGTATTCCAACCATTTATTGTGTAAGCATGCTTGATGGATTTACCTATACCTCTAGAAGTTCCAGTTATAAAAACGTTTTTATCCATAATTAATTATACAAATATTAATTAAAACAAAATATGTTTCATTACGAAGTTTATTAATAAAATTGAAAGTGTTAAAAAATTTAAATCTAAAAATATTTTTTGTTTTTATATAGTTATTACTTTTTATTTAAGAAATCTGTTAAGAGATGGGGGTGGTAAATAGAATCTGCTAGAAAAAAATATCCCCCCTGTTTATTGGGTTTTTTTTAGGTGTATGTTCTCAGTTTTGTTCTCACTTTAAGGCAGTATCTATTCTGAACTCTGTAAACACCAATGGTTATTGGTGGCCAGAGGCAGAATCGAACTGCCGACCCCTTGTTTTTCAGATAAGGGCAAACCTTGTGACCTTGTATCAGTTTAGCTTATTCTGTTTAATTATACGCTCGTTATGTAGAGGCTCTAT
>Ga0181585_10000503_pt1 | contig 32858 bp, 26 predicted proteins | sample 071ome_29_FD_132469 | JGI IMG/M metagenome (GOLD analysis project Ga0181585, IMG submission 132469) | Coastal salt marsh microbial communities from the Groves Creek Marsh, Skidaway Island, Georgia - 071407BT metaG (megahit assembly) | ecosystem: Environmental > Aquatic > Marine > Intertidal...
ATAAGCGCCAATCACTGCAGGATTGTGCTGGTCAGACTCGATAACAAGGATGTTAGGACGGTCTGTATTCGGCACAACGACCTCCACTAATCCCGAGTGTCCCGGTTCAGCGTCTTCACACCTTTTGCGTTTTCAGTCTTCCAGTCTTCTGGGATTGGACCCGCATACGGAGGTAACTCGAACCGTGGAGGATCTTCGACTAACCTCGGATCGTCGTTGGATCGAAGCACTTCAAATAGCTGATTCCGCAGGTGCTCGGTTACGTCCTCATACCCCGGTTTACCTGCCACATTATTCATGTAGTCGGGGTCTGCGTTCAGGTCGTACAGCTCTTCTTGCGGACGCTTGCCAAACGCCAACTCGTACAACGGCGCGACTTCAGGTTCAGCCCGGTTGAAGATCATCCACGACTTGGTCGGACCCTTGTCGATGTCCGGGTAAACCACGTGGTAATCGTCGAGCAACTGGTCTGCCGGAGGCGGATCTGCAGTTGGATCATCCAGACCTCCCGGATCACCGGCGGGCCATCTGTCCGGTGCGAAGTTGTGGATGTACAGGAAATCCTTCGTGCGGATCGCTCGGGTCGGGTAGGGAAGTCCCTCTTCAACGCTTGCGTATTGCGGCGCAATTGCACCGGCGTTGTGTCGTTCACGACCGGTGACAACCCACGACCGCTCAGACTCAACCTGTCCTTCATCTCCCGATTGAAGCAGTGGCATAAGAGAATTGGCAACCATGCCGTCTGGGAACTCAACTCCGGCGGCTTCCAGGAAAGTCGGTGCGACGTCCATCATGTTTACGAAGTCGTTGATAGTTCGACCTCCCTTGATCGATTCAGGCCAACGAACAGCCAGTGAAACTTCGGTCCCGAAGTCATAAAGATTGCACTTGGCGCGCGGGAATCCGGGGATGCCGTGGTCCCCACTTACGACGATCAATGTGTTGTCGAGTTCGCCAATATCTTCGAGCTTTTTGAGCAACACACCAAGACCTGCATCCACCGCCTGGCATTCACCAAGGTAGTCTGCGAAATCTTCCCGTATGTCATGAACATCCGGAAGGAAGTCGGGCATTCGACCTTTCAGGTCGTCCGGGTTGATGTCCCAGAGATCGAGACCTGAACCTTGCTGCCAGACTCTGTGCGTGTTGGTTGGCCCCCACCAGTAGCAGAAAGGAGTGTCATCGGGACGGTCGTCGAGGAAACTCTCGAAATTCTGGAGGGTCTCGTCGTACAAATCCTGCTTGGCTTCCTCGATTGATTGACCCGTTGGACGATCAGTTACCTCTTCAGAAAAACTGTTGTACCGAGTTCCAGCAGGCTCATACCTTGTCCTTGACCCGCCGTACGGAGCGTTGGTTGAAAGACCGGGCGACCAAACCTTGTAGGTGTACCCGATGTGATAGCCCTCTTGCTCAAGAATTAACGGGTAACTCGGGATTGATTCATCCCACCTCGCTCCCTGCAAAATTGCGCCCATGCCTGTTTGCCAGAAATACCGACCCGTGAGGATCGAGCTTCGGCACGGCGTACAGCTCGGCGCGGGAACGTGGGCGTTGAGGAACAGCGTTCCTTCTTCAGCTATTCGGTCGAAGTTGGGAGTTTCGATCAACTCATGGATCGTGCTTTCGCCCGGCTGGTCACGATACGCGCTGGCATACCTGCCCCAGTCGTCGGCAAATGCGAAAAGGATGTTGGGTCGCTTGGAGTTTGGCATCAGCGGATTATAAGAAGGATTCTCAGATCCTCCCCCGTACTGGGGGAGTTAGAGGGGGAGATTGAGACGGTTTATCCCAAGGACGAAGGTCCGCCCGGATCATAAACGGGAGATCCCTCCACATTGGTCGGGACGCGTGTTGTTGTCATCCTGAGCCTGTCGAAGGATCTCTTCTCGCCTACTCGAACACCGGCAAACCTATCCCCGGCTCAATAGTCCTAAGCGAGTAAACCGAGCTGTGAGCAGTTACGAACATCGTCCGGAGATCGTCGCCACCCCACGCTAGATTCGTCACCACCTCGTCGAATTCGAGTATGCCGACAAACTTTTCTGACTCATCCCACACCCAGATCCCAGCGGGACCGGTAACGAAAATTCGTCCGACCGAATCAACTTTCAATCCGTCTGGCACACCGTTCTTTTCTGTGGCTCCACGTAACGGCATTTCGTCTATCACTCGACCGTTCACAGCGGTGCCATCAGACTGCATGTCGAACACCAGCAGCTTGGGATCGGGACGAGTGTTAGAGACGTACAACTTCGACTCGTCGGGTGAGAATGCGAGACCGTTTGGAAGGTTCATTCCCGAGCAAACTTCAGTCACTGCTCCATCGCTGCCAATCCGATAAACACCGCTGTATCCGATCTCAGCATCCGGTCCAGAGATTCGCCCTTGCGGATTAGTGAAATACAAACTCCCGTCGGAGTGCGGCACGATGTCGTTCGGTGCGTTCAGTAACTTGCCGGCGAAGTGCGTCGCAACAGCTATCTCGTCACCTGACCTGGATGTCTTAGACACTCGCCGCTTGCCCATGTGGCAGTAAACCAGTTCGCCATCAGCATTGAACGTCATGCCGTTGGCCCCGTCGGTGTCTTCGGCGATCAGCTTTAGATCATCGGTGTCTAGGTTCAACAAATATCGCTTGTGATCACGGATATCGCTGAAGTAGAGCAGGTTGTCCGGGTGCCAGACCGGCCCTTCAGCGAAAACAAACCCATCCGCCAGTTTTGTCGGTATTGTGGATTCGAATATGGAATCGAAGGCTTGGCTCATTGTTATGATTTCGCAGCTTGGAAACTGGTTGATGTTGAGCGAACGATAATAACGCCGGGCTGGGGCGCTCCTGGAGGTGAGATTATTTCTGATTACACGTCATCGGGCGTAAGAGTCCCGGTCAACGAACTCCAGGACCTCACCACGGGAATTTTCAAATCAACCGGAATGTTTGACGAAGATGCATTCCTACTGGCCGACTCTCTTGTAACCGCCGATCTTTCAGGAACACATTCCCACGGGATCCTTCGTGTTCCTGAGTACGTGAAGAAGTTGACCGTCGATGACGTTGATCCCAAAGGCCGTCCTTCGGTCGCGTCCGATCGAGGTGGGGCGCTAGTCATTGACGGCAATAACTCGATGGGACAGATCGGCTCCGCATTCGCTATGAAACTCGCGATTGGGCGTGCAGAAAACACAGGTATCGCCGCCGCTGCCGTTCGGGGAAGTAATCACAACGGCGCGCTCAGTTACTACACCGAAATGGCAGTTGAACGAGGGATGATCGGACTCGCCACAACCAACGCGTTGCCAACCATGGCTCCAATCGGAGGAGCTGAACGAATCCTCGGAATCGACCCGCTGGCGATCGCTATCCCAGCGAACAACGAACACCCGATTTCGTACGACGCTGCGTTTAGTGGAACCGCCCACGGCAAAGTCAGGGTCTATGCGCAAAAAGGTCTTGAGCTTGAACCCGATTGGGCTTTGGATTCTGAGGGACAACCAACGACTGATCCAATCAAGGCAATTGACGGTTTGCTACGACCGATCGGTGGACACAAGGGCGCATCTCTCGCCCTGATCATGGGAGTGTTGTCGTCGATGCTCTCAGGTGCTGCTTACAACACCGAGCTAGGCAACATGCAAGACGGTCCGATAGCGGGAACCGATGGTCATTTTTTCATGGCGATCAACGTCGAGTTTTTTGTTGATCCTGGAGAATTCACAGCACGTGTTGATATGGCTGCAAAGCAAGTTCACGACACTCGCAAGGCCCCTGGAGTAAATCGCACGTGGATGCCGGGCGAACGAGAGTTCGCCACCCGGGAGGTGAACAGAGTGGAGGGAATACCACTTAGCGAGGAATCGCTGGCCGACCTGGCGAGTGCTGCGAAATCTCAAGCTGTAGCCACGGGTTCATACGACTGGTTGTCGAATGCCTGATCGACTCAAAATCGCAATTGCCGGTGTCGGCTGGGCAGGATCGCGTCACATCGAAGCTATTCGTGAACTCGGAGACGTTTACGAGATCGCCGGACTGATCGACAACGATTCTGATCACCTTTCGGAAACCGCAGATTCTTTCGGGATATCGAATCAATTCGCGTCTATTAAACAAGCGGTTGAGTCCACCGATATCGATGTGATCGATATAGCGACTCCTCACACGTTGCACGAATCAATGGCGGTTGAAGCCGCAGGATTTGGAAAGCATGTTGTTGTCGAAAAACCAATGGCAATGACGGTCGACGAAGCGACCAACATGATCGACGCCGCAGATCAGAACAATGTGAGGATATTTGTTGCCGAGAACCACTCGTACGAGCCTTACATCTCGTTCCTCAGAGACCACGTTCAGTCTGGAAAATTTCTCGGTGAAGTGACCACTGCTAGCGTTGCGGCAGGTTTCCGACCCCGTGGTGAATACTCGTATCCGGGTCGGCGCGCCTGGTTAGCTCTCCCCGATCAAGGTGGCACCGGAACGTGGATGTTGCATGGCATCCACACAATGGCCGGCGTTCGCCGGGTGTTCGGTGAGGTCGAGTCGATTTACATGCAGGAACACAAGACCAAGTCCTTCGAACGTGATGATGTTGAAGGAACTCTTTCTGCGCTGCTGACCACCGAGAACGGCACTTCAATTCATCTCACACAGTCACCCGAAACCAGATTTAGAGGGAATACCGGCGGTTACCTCATCCACGGTGAAAACGGATCGATTCGAGCGACCGCATATTCGTATGAACTTTTTTCTGACGAATTTGCTGGCGAGGTCACGAGCTATCCAGCTTCGAGCCTCAGTTCGTACGCACTGGAATTCCAGTCGTTTTCAGACGCGATTAGAAATGGCACATCCAGCCCAACCGATGGAGTATCCGAGCGTCTGACACTTGCGATTATCCAGGCAGGATTTGAGTCACTCGAATCTGGAGTACCAGTGAAAATTCGAGACCGGTTCGGTGAGCTTTAGACCTAGAGCCAGCTCGTAACATCGTCGACTGATTTGCGTTCTGCGGTCGGCGAGTCTGACGGATACCCGATGTATAGCGCGCCGACTATCTCCCAGTCAGGCTCTGCTCCAATGATTGTTTCGACTCCAGCCATGCAGGGTTTACCGGTCGACCAACCAACTGCGAGACCGAGCGAATGGGCTGCAAGCTGAAGATTCTGAACTGCACAGGCTGTCGCCCCGTAGTTTTCGTGGGTCTCTTCTTCGTTGCGTCCGGCAGCGGAATAGACGTACATGAATGCAGGTGTGTCGAGTATTTCGTCGCGGGCTGCGGCGGAACTTTTCACACGTCGTTCGGGATTAGGATTCTTTACGTTCTCGTACGTCCAGTCGTGAATCATTTGCGCGACGTGCTTCCGCATTTCACCACCTTTTTCAAGAACGATGAACCGCCATGGCTCGGTATTCCGGTGGTTGGGAGCCCAAGTTGCTGCTTCAATGATGGTTCGCAGGTCGTCATTCGAGACCGGTTGGTCGGTAAATTCACGAATATTTCTGCGCGTACGGATGGTTTCAAGAACCAAGATGTTTACTCCGAGTCTTCTTCAGTCGACTGCTATTCGACGATGTGTATCCACATTGGTTGGTCACCGACCGCCTGTGTCCCAGCGTGGCTCAGCATCCCTGTTTCAGGACTGAGTCGGTAGGTCGCAAGCTCTCCATCATCGAGTCCGCCGACGAGCATGATGTCACCTGTTGGATTGATGTTAAACGCTCTTGGTGTGCCGAGTGTTCTCTGCTGACCCAGGGATTCAATTCTGCCGGTCGATTCGTCAATCGCAAATATGGCGATACTGTCGTGACCTCGATTACTTGCGTAAAGGAATTTGCCGTTCGGGTGGATGTGAATCTGGGCGCATGTGTTTTCGCCCGACCAGCCGTTCGGGAGAGTCGAGACAGTGTGGATTGGTTCGAGTGTTCCAGACGTTTTGTCGAATGAATACGCGGTTACGCTGCAACCCTGCTCGTTGTCGAAATAAACGAATTCACCGTTCGGGTGATAGACGTAGTGACGCGGTCCATCACCGGCAGGTGGTTCAATGATTGGCGGATCGTTAGGGGTCAACTTTCCAGTGTTGGAGTCGAACTTGTACTGGTAGATCGAATTCGAGTCATCGACATGTGGCAAGAACGTGTAGCTATTGCTCGCATCGGTGATGACGCAGTGAGCTCGGTGACGGGTTGCGATCCACTCAATCGGTTCTTGCACAAGCTTTCCAGAGTCATCAATTTCGTGAACAGCGATGTGTCCTGCGCCGTAGTAAGCGGAAAGCAGGAAGTTGTCGTTGTTGTCGACCGAAATCATGCACGGATCGGATTCAAGATCGATGGTGCCTTCAAGCGAAAGCGATCCGGTCGTAGCATCGACCGACAGGCTCGCCATTTTGAAATCGTCTCGGAGCCCGACGTATGCGCACGTTCCGTCCAATGACATCGCGAAAGGTGCAGGTCCACCAGCAATCGCAAAATCTTCACGGTACGTAAGTTCTGCCGATTCAGAGTTCAGGGAGAAGATCGAGATTTTGTGATCGCCTTGAAGCGTGAGGTAAACGGTTTGCATGGTCATTATTTCTATGAAGATTGACCCCGAAGTTGTCTGACGTACTCATCCTGCGCCGGTAGATTGCTCGGGTCGACGGCGCGCTGCAAATAGTAACTGTGCATTTCGGCGTACGAAGCAGCAATACGTGCCAATTCGCCGACAGCATCATCACTTACATCGACCCGTACATCGAGTGGAAATGCATCGTCGGGTTTGGTGGTCATAAGGCAGGCTGAACGTTCGATGAGATGAACTCCGTCATCCCCTGATTGCCCGCCAGCATCCTTGCCTGATTGAAGTGCTCCGATTAAACGGTCGGCCAGGCTATGCGTGGCAACATTTTCAAACCCGTTGACCATCGATTCGAGAACATACTGCCCCTGGAGAAAATTTCCAACTGCGAGACAGTTTTCGCCAATCAGATGACCGCTGAAGCTACGAGTATTTGAACCGGAATGAACTGCGAATTCACCTGATTGCGTCATGAAGGCAACCTGCCGGTTCTGGGGGTGTTCATCGTCATCAAGCGCACTTTCCAACGCTACTTCGACCGACTCACCAGCAGTTAGGTTGCGAATGACTGCTTGTCCGATGACTGGATTCGTCGAAGCCTGACTTGTGCAAACACCAACACCAGCAGAAATATGAGGACAAGTGCCGCCAACCGCCAGCGAGTACGTAGCGATTGCGATGCCGATCTCACCGTTATCTGGATTTCGACCAATGATTGTGAAAGTCATTACGTGATTTTAGGCGAGTAGTAAGGACGTCACGTCGCTAAAATCATCCCGATCACGCAAACCACACCACGAGGGAATCTCCGTGCGACTAAGTAACGATACGGTCCAATTCGAGCAAGACGGTCACTTGGCGATCGTCACGCTCAATCGACCTGAAGCCATGAATTCGATCAACCCGTTGGTCGGATATGCCCTGCACGAGGCGTTCTCGGAAGTTAGGGATAACGACTCGATTTGGGTGGCGATCCTGACCGGAGCAGGGGATCGCGCTTTTTCTGCAGGTGCGGATTTGAAATGGCGATCAGAAAACGAAGACAAGGTTCGAGATCCTGGAGCCGGCACTGGTGGTGTGATCCTCTCCGCAGAGTTCGAATGCTGGAAACCGGTGATTGCCGCGGTCAACGGATACGCGGTTGGTGGTGGACTAGAACTCGCGATTGCCTGTGACTTGATCGTGGCTGCTGAGCGAGCTCAATTTGGTCTTCCCGAACCTCGTCGAGGCCTAATGGCAGATGCCGGTGGAGTAAATGGAGTCTCTCGGCAACTACCGGCAAAGTTGGCGATGGAATTGATCCTTACTGGAAGTTTCATTTCCGCACGGCGCGCCGCCGAAATGGGATTGGTGAATCGAGTGGTCGAGAACGAAAAACTCCTTGAGTCTGCTCGGGAACTTGCTGACGAAATCATGCAGTGTTCTCCAATCGCACTGCAGGCGGCGAAACAGGCAGTTGTACTTGGCAGTGAACTGCCTTACAGCGAGGCTCTGAAGTCTGAATTTTCGATGTTCACCAAACTTAAAAACTCACACGACTTCACTGAAGGTCCGAGAGCTTTTGCTGAAAAACGTGCCCCGGTTTGGGAGGGTGCGTAATGCGATCGAAAGGCGCTCTCGACGGTATAAAAATCCTCGATTTCACCCAGGTTATTTTCGGTCCTTCCTGTACCGCTCAACTCGCCGATCATGGAGCTGAGGTCATCAAGGTAGAGCGGCCCGGTTCTGGTGATCTCGCCCGTGCTTTCGGACCGTACGTCGATGGCGAAAGCATGCCGTATGCAAGCCTCAACCGGAACAAGAAAAGCATTGCCGTAAACCTGAAAGACCCGGCAGGTCTGGACGTGATTTTCCGCTTGATTGACGAGGTTGATGTTGTGGTTTCCAATTTCCGCCAGGGCGTGATGGAATCTCTCGGACTTGGATGGAACGAAGTCCGCGCTCGGAATCCAAAAGTCATTTACGCGAGCGGCTCTGGCTACGGTTCGAGCGGTCCCATCGGGTCAACACGGAAGATGGGACACGACACCATGGCTCAGGCAATGACGGGAGTGATGGATGCCAATCACGACGCCGACGGTAAGCCTCGGCGCGTACCAATTGCGGTCGCCGACATCTCTGCTGGAAACCTGCTCATGGAAGGGATCCTTTTGGCGCTCATTGAACTATCAAAATCGGGAGAAGGACAGAAAGTCGAAGTCTCGCTGATCGACGCACTTCTTTGGATGGAAGCATGGGGCGTATCAACGGTTGCTAATGCGACTGCTGATGACGATCACCTGGGTAATCCACTCGACGGCGGAATTTATATGGCATCAGACGGCTGGCTAGTCGTTACTGGCTTGTTCAAGCCCAACCCGCTCCAGGCGATTTGCCAGGTGCTCGAAATTGATGATCTTTCACAGGATCCAAAGTTTGATTCGGTCGAACAAATGACCAGAAATGCCGAAGAACTGACGAGCATCTTCCAGGCAGAAATCGGAAAACACACTCGAGAATTCTGGGTAGAAAAATTCGACGCGGTAGATGTACTCAGCATGCCGGTTATGACCCTCGACGAAGCAATAGATGCACCCCAGGTGTCACACAATGAAATGGTCGTGCCAGTCGAAACCAACGCAGGCAAAACGCATCGGCACGTTGGAGTGCCGGTGAAACTGGAACGCACACCTGGCTCAGTGGAATCGACCGCTCCGGGCGTCGGACAGAACTCGGTCGAAGTCCTGAAGTCAGCCGGTTTCGAGCAAACCGAAATCGAGAGACTCATCGAATCCGGTACTGTGACTGTCTCGTAGAGCGAACAAAGTTGGAGCAAACCCGAATATATCCCTTAAGGGTTATGCAGAGTGGGCAAGTTTAGGATTAGTGTCCGGCCTGTAGGCGTCTGCTAAGCCTACGAAACCGCGAAAGGGCGGATTTTGGAAACACTTCTGGTCGCGAACAAGCTGACGAAGCACTACAAAGATGTTGTGGCGCTCGATGATGTCAGCTTCGAAATACAGGACGGTATTACCGGGCTATTGGGTGAAAACGGAGCCGGTAAAAGCACCGCGATAAAGATCATCCTCGGACTTATCGAACCGACGTCCGGTGGAGCCGAGATTCTCGGGCAAGATGCCTCAGAGGACATCGTGGTGCGCTCTCGACTCGGCTACATGCCCGAGCACGATTGTTTACCAACCAATGCCACAGCTTCGGGATTTCTGACTCACATGGCGGAGGTTTCTGGACTTCCACCTTCCCAGGCTCGTTCGCGTGCTGCCGATACGCTCAGGCACGTCGGATTATTTGAAGAACGCTACAGGTCTATGGGCGGCTACTCGACCGGGATGAAGCAGCGGGTGAAACTCGCTCAGGCACTGGTGCATGACCCCGCAATGGTGCTTCTAGACGAGCCAACTGCCGGACTGGACCCCGCCGGCCGAGAAGAAATGCTCGACCTCGTGAGGAAAACCCACCGAGAGTTCGGTATCAGCATTCTCTTTTCGTCTCACCTTATGGCTGACGTGGAACGCACGTGCGATCGCATTGTTGTGCTGCAGGGCGGTAAGTTAATCGAATCTGGTGAAGTCACCAAGTTCACGGAAGAAACTGAGACGGTATTCATCGAAGTCGACGACCGACGTGAAGAGCTGGTCGAGGTTCTCCAATCTAAGGGAGTCGAAATAGTTCCAGACGGAAACGGAATTTACGTCGAGGGTGAAGGTGAGTCTTTGTACGACAGTGTCCGAGATGCGCTCGTCGAATCTGAAGCCCCGTTGCGCAGGATGGGTCCCAGACGTCGACCTCTCACCGAATTGTTTGAGCATGAAGGTGAAGACTTCAGTGAGGTACGAAGCTCATGACGAATCAGGCTTCGATACAGCCAACTGGACAGGTATTCGACATTGGATACCAGCACTATGACGGGCCGCGAGAAGGGCGAAACCGGTCACGCTTGGCGGTCTACAAGGACGGCATAAAAATTGCTCTTGGTCTGGGACGAGGTGCGAGAGCCAAAATCCTGCCATTCGTCTTCATCGGGATCCTCGTAGTAGTCGCTCTGGTAATGGCACTAATTGCTGGTGCTGCCGATAGGTTTGCGGGCGAAGGAGCAGCAGATGCGCTGAACCTCCCATCGCATGCCGAGTACTACAGCATTGCTTCGATCATCCTGTTCATATTCGCTGCTATTGCAGCACCAGAACTGTTGTGTCCTGATCGACGCGATGGGGTGATAAACCTCTATTTGGTCAGACCACTAACCGGAACGGACTACATCGCTGCGAGATGGGGAGCGTTCTTATCGGTGATGCTCATCGTGGTTTGGCTCCCTCAGTTGATACTGCTAACTGGACTGGTCATGGGAGATCCAGAGCCAGTCGACTACCTGAAAGACAACTGGACTGATGTCCCGAAGTTCTTGGCGGCGGGTGCGGCTATGGCGGTTTACGTTTCGACCATCGCAATGCTCACTGCGGCGTTTACGACCCGACGTGCCTACGCATCGGCGTTCCTGGTCGGATTGTTCGTCATCACAACCCCATTCACTATCGGACTGGCGGAGGAAATCGGTGGAACCATCGGGCAGTGGATTTCGATGTTCAATCTGAGCAACATTCCAATTCACGTCAACGACATCATTTTCGACGAGACAAGCGACGTAACCCAGGGACTTCCGGCAACCGAGTTGCCTGAGTGGGTGCGTGTAGCGTGGTTCTTCGCCTGGACGATCGGTCCTGGCGCAATAATCTGGCAGAAGTACCGGAGGCTCGCACCATGACCAACGGCACTTCACCGGTAATTCAGGTTCAGGACGTTTCGCGCTGGTTTGGCAGTGTTGTTTCAGTCAGCGAAATTTCTTTCGACATTTACCCCGGCATAACTGGACTTCTCGGACCAAACGGAGCAGGCAAAACGACCTTGCTCAGGATGATCACAGGCCTTGCAGCCGTGTCCGATGGCTCGGTTTCGGTGATGGGCGAAAACCCACGGCAAAATTCTGAAATCTATTCGCGCATCGGTGTGATGTCGGAGCACGAAACTGTCTACCAGTTCATGAAGGGGCGCGACTTCGTCAAAATGATGGCGAACCTGCGTGGTGTGACCGATATTGACGCGGCGACAGCCAAAGCAATCGACCTTGTCGACCTGGCAGCCGCAGCAAATCGTCCGATGGGCACTTACTCGCGAGGAATGCGCCAAAGGATGCGACTCGCAGCGACAATAGTGCACGAGCCAGACATTCTGCTTCTCGACGAACCGTTGAACGGTGCTGACCCGCGTCAGCGCGTTCATTTTCAACGACTGCTGAAACAGCTAGCCGATGAAGGTAAAACTGTAGTCATCTCGTCACACATTCTTGAAGAGGTCGAGCAACTCGCCGACACAGTGTTGCTGGTTGTGAATGGAAAGCTCGCTGCGTCCGGTGACTTCCACGCGATACGAGCTGCGTTGAACGAACGTCCGTATCACGTGAAGATCGTCAGCGACAGCCCACGTGAACTGGCATCTGAGCTGGTGAAGCTTGAGTCGGTCGACGCAGTGAACGTCGACCCTGATGGCGCGCTCATTGTGCTCAGTCGGAACGTTCGTGACGTCCAAATGGAAGTACCTCGCACCGCTCAAGCAAAAAACATTCGCATTCGACGAGTTGATCCCCTCGATGATTCGCTCGAAAGCGTATTCGGATACCTGGTGGACTAGTAATCATGCTTTCTGTTTACCGACTTTCACTCAGGCAACTTTCGGGTAAATGGCGAATGTTGATCACCATTCTGCTGATCCTCATGCCCATCACCATGAGTGTCATCCAAACGCTTGTTGACGACGGTCCACCTGACGACGAATTTGTCGCTGTGGTGTTCGGCGGCATGCTGATTGGCTCAATTTTGCCAATCATCGTTCTGGCAATTAGCAGTGCTGCGTTCGCCAACGAAATCGAAGATCGAACCCTCGCCAACCTGGTTCTGTCGCCCATCGCTCGGTGGAAGATCATCATTCCGAAACTTCTTGCATCGATAACCATTGCTGCTCCGTTTCTTGCGATCAGCGCGGTGGTCGCGTCGTCACTATCGTTCGAAAGCGATACTGAAGCGGTAATTGCAGTGACCGTAGGAACCCTGGTAGGGGTGCTTGTCTACAGCTCAGTTTTCCTGTGGGCAGGACTCATGAGCACAAGGGCAATCGGATTTGGACTGCTCTACGTTTTCCTTTGGGAAGGTCTGTTCTCTGGCATGGTCTCTGGGATCCGATTCCTTAGCATCCGCCACTACGCAACTGCGATAGTCCACGGCATGGATGAGCGACAGTTCGGGCAGGGTGACACGATGAGTCTTGCGACATCAGTCGGCGCAGCGGCGGCGGTATTCGTAATCTTCGTGCTGCTATCAATTCGACGACTTCGCCGAATGGACGTGCCCTAGTCGTCCCCCGCGATATCCGTGGTGACAAAAGTTGTTAGCGCGTTACAGCGCCTTGTCGGTTGACATCGCAACAGGCGCGTCGTTACATCGTTGTTATGTCGCGCCTCAGCACATATTTCACTTCCGGACTTTGGACTCACTCGAACTTCAAGAAACTCTGGGTAGGGCATACATCGTCATGGTTCGCAAGCCATTTCGTGATGGTGTTGATTCCACTCGTTGCGGTGGTGTCTCTCGACGCGTCACCGATTCAAATGGGAATTGTTGGAGCTGCCCCGGGTATTCCGGCGATTGTCGGATTGTTCATGGGTGTTTGGGTAGACCGGAGAACCCGCTTGCCAATCCTTATTGTCGCTGACACGCTCCGAATCGTTCTGGCTCTAATAATCCCGATTGCATTTGCATTCGACTTCCTCACGATGGAACTCATTTACTTCGTGGCGTTTGGGCTGGGAGCGACGAGTCTCCTGTGGGAGATAGCGCAACGCTCACTGCTCCCGACCGTCGTAGAAGAGAGTCAGTTACTCGAAGCCAACTCCAAACTTGAAATTGGGAACTCAGGGGCTACTGCTATTGGTGCGGGCCTGGCAGGAGTCATCGCAGATATCGTGGCTCCACCTATCGCACTCGTAGGATCTGCGGTGGGCAACCTTGTGTCCGTGTTTTCTTACCGTTCGATACAGGTTGAAGAGAGTGACCATAGCGCTGAAATCGACCAACTCTCGATCTTGCGATCTGTCAACCAGGGATTGCAATTTGTTTGGGCAGAAAAACGACTAATGGGTATCCTCATCGCTGGATCATCGTTGTCCTTTTGGGGAGCAGCGTTCGATGCGATTTATGTGCTGTTCCTTGTTGATCAGATAGGGCTCACCCCGACGCTAATAGGGATTCTCTTCTCACTAGGCGCGGGTGGCATGTTGATAGCTTCGGTAATTTCAAACCGGTTGTCTACTTCTATCGGGGTTGGCCCGTTGCTGATACTCGCGTTCGTTGCGATGTCCGTTGCGGCTTTTCTTGCTGCTTCAGCTTCTGGAGACCTTTGGCTAGCTTTCGGCATGGTGGTGATCTCTGAGCTTGGATTCATCGCGGGTTTAACCGCCTGGAACATTACGCAGGTGAGTTACCGCCAGTCGGTTACGCCAAATTATCTCCTAGGTCGGGTCAGTTCTGTGTTTACTGTAATCAGTAGATTAGCGTCGCCGATTGGAGCACTCGTCGGTGGTTTCGTAGGCGAATTTGTCGGGATACGCCCGTCGATGTTTGTGTCTAGTGTCGGGATCACGTCATCCATCATCATCTTGATTCTGTTCGGATTTTTGACGATGAGAGTTATGCCGGAACGCCGATCGGAAACGCTCGCCGAAGAAACAGCAGAGCCCTAGTCGTCTCGTCCCGCGAGGTTCGATTCGATTGGCAAGGTGACCTGGAAGCACGTTCTGCCGGGCTCTGACAGCACGGTGATATTCCCGCGGTGCTTGTGCACGATGATGTTGTATGTGATGTCGAGCCCCAGACCTGTGCCTTTACCCGGTTCTTTCGTTGTGAAGAAAGAATCAAAGATTCGATGCTGGATTTCTTCAGGAATTCCAGGTCCGTTATCTTCAATCTCGACGATCACATCTTTGTCCGAGTTGTACACCCGAATTTCCAACTCACCGTAGCCTTCGAGAGCGTCGGTGGCGTTGTCGATGAGGTTAGTCCAGACCTGATTGAGTTCACTCCCGTATGCCTGGATCTGAGGTACATTTTCGGCGTACTCGCGGTGAACCGTAATGCCTTGCTTGAGCTTTCCTCGAAGCATCAGCAAGCTGTTGTCGATTCCTTCGGATACGTCGATGGATTGAACCGGCGCCTGATCGAGGAACGAGTAAGTTTTTAGCGAGCCAACAATGTTCGAGATCTGACCCGATGCTTGACCTATCTCTGCCAGTAGCCCGTTTACTCCGGCTGATCTACTCGCTAATACAGCGATCGGACCGGCAGCTTCCGACCCGAAATCGGTTTCGATCGAATCCAGTTTCTCAATAGATATTCCCGCGTTTACAAGATCGGGTCCGATTTGCCACGCGTCGGTTACTTTCCTGGCTTCGAGCCAGTTCTGAAGTTCGTACTCCAGGTCGCTTCGGTCCAGCGGATCAATCTCAGGCGGATTCTTTGCTATTTCGGCAAATTCTTTTAATAGGTCGTCGAGTGCATCTTCCTGGGCAGGTGAAAGACCCAGCCCGGCAAGCTCTCTTTGTGACCTCGCATAAGCGTCAACGATTTCGGTCAGTTGAGAGGCACCGCGCTTCACAGCGGCTGCCGGGTTGTTTAACTCGTGCGCTACACCTGCGGTAAGCGTACCCAGCTGCGCCATTCGCTCACTTTGCCTCAGTAAACCTTCAGTCGAGCGTAGTCGCTCAACTACTGTGTCGAACATAGAGCGCGCCGCCGATGGACTGTTGTCCAGCAAATCGTCGAAAGTTGCTTTCTTGATCGCAAGTAGGGTGGTGGGACTTGCCGCGCGTGCACCTGCCATGCGTGGTGATTCGTCGAGTAGCGCCATTTCGCCGAACACATCACCAGTGCTCAACACGTTCAAGAGAACCTGTCGCTCCTCAGAAATCTTCAGGATTTCGATTTCACCCGAATCGATGACGTACGCGGTTTCACCCTGGTCGCCCTCTTTGAACAGCATTTGTCCTTCAGCGAGGGTCTCAAGAGAAATTGCATTTGCGAGATTGTCCAGATCTTCAGCTGGAAGGTCAGCAAAAAGTGGGACGGCGCGAAGTTTTTCCTGCATCAGACGGTTCCCAAATATCGGTGGACAGAGCTCACACACAGCGCTCCCTGTCCAACGGCGGTTGCCACACGTTTCACCGTTCCGTGTTGCACGTCACCTGCGGCAAAAATACCGGGCACACTGGTCTCGGTCATGAACGGGTCTCGATCGAGAGTCCATTCTGATTCGCCCAGGACCGTGTCTGGTCCAGTAAGGATGAAGCCTGCTTCGTTCGTATCGACGATTTCTGAAACAAGTTCAGAGTGGGGAGCCGCACCAATAAAGATGAACAGTGCCGCAGCGTCCACTGTATTTGTCTCGGCTGTGGCGTTATTGCAAATGTCGATTTGCTCAAGTTTTGTGTCGCCGTAGGCCTTTTTTACCTCGCTGTTGAACAACACTTCAATGTTTGGTGTGTCTGCAATCTGGTCAATCAGATACTGCGACATCGTCGCTTCGAGTGAGTCAGCACGAACCAGCATCGTGACCTTCGACGCGAACTGCGAGAACAGCATTGCACCCTGGCCCGCCGAGTTGGCTCCACCAATAACGAACACTGGTTGGTCTCGGTAGTAGGCAGCTTCGGTATTCGCTGCGCCGTAGTAGACACCAGCCCCAGTCAGCTTTGAAACACCTTCAACCTCGAGTTCTCTGACCGTCATTCCGGTAGCTAGAACAAGTGCCTGACATGTCAATTCTGAGCCGTCTGAGAGCTCGATGATCTTGTATTGGTCTTCGACTCGAACTCCGACCACGTCAGCTGCAGTCAAGATTTCCGCACCCAAGCGACGTGCCTGGGTAGAAGCTCGCCGTGCGAGGTCGGTACCGCTAAGCCCGTTAGGGAACCCAAGGTAGTTTTCGATTCTGGACGACGAACCGGCCTGGCCTCCTGGAGCGCCTCGTTCAACCATTGCCGTTCGCAGACCCTCAGATGCCCCGTACACAGCTGCACCGAGTCCAGCGGGGCCACCACCAATGATGATCAAGTCATAGAACGGATGCTCGGCGTCGGTTTGGAGTCCGATCTTTCTCGCTAGTTCGCGGTTGTCAGGTTTTACGAGGGTCGTGCCGTCGGGGAAGAAAACGATCGGGATGTCGTGGGAGTTACCGTCGCCATTGACCTTTTCGACGGTCTCAAGAGCCTTCTCATCCCGCTCAATGTCCAACCACTGGTAGGGGATCTGGTGCCGTGCCAGGAAATCTTTTACTTCGTGAGAGAGTGCCGACCACAGGGCTCCAGCAACCCGAATTCCGTCGTATTCCCGCGGTGCGGTCGCCTCCCAATCATTCAATAGGTCGTCGACGATTGGATAGAGGTTTTGCTCTGGCGGGTCCCATGGCTTCATCAGGTAATGGTCAAGACCAACCGAGTTGATGCAGGAGAGTGCGGCTTCCGTGTCTGCGTACGCGGTCAGTAGCACCTTCTTGGCATCGGGGAATATCTTTCGTGCCTCTGACAGAAACTCGGTGCCGTTCATGTTCGGCATTCGCTGGTCAGAAACAAACAGCGCGACGAGATCATCTCGCCTTTTGAGACGGTTCAGGAGGTCGAGAGCAGCCGCTCCAGATCCCGCTTTGACGATTCGGTAGTTCCCGCCGTAGTGGCTCCGAAGGTCTCGTTCTATAGCGTTCAGAACCTGGGGTTCGTCGTCCACGCAAATAATGGTTGGAGCTGCCATTCGTTGTACTTTTCGTCCTTTTCCAAGCAGGAAGCTTGATTCGAGCTGATCAGGAAATATTGATGCCCTGGAATGAGCCGGTAATTCTAACTACCGATCCCTCGGTTTCGATGGCGAATCTGTGTATGGAATAAAGGTCGATTGATAAGTTCGTTTTCACTCCAACGACTGATATTCGTGAGTGATTGAGTCCGAGTGCACAGTCACGTATCTCATGCCCGAAGGATCGTCTCCCAGCGGGTATCCGACTGGCCCGGAGGTCACCACCTCGACACCATCAGCCGACACCACGTTGTTCTGATGCATGTGACCTGCGAAGTTGGCAATGATCCCGTGATCCCTTGCGATCTCCATTAGTGGCAGGCGATAGGTTTTCTGGATCGACCACGTGTTGTCGGCTTCGCTCGGAGATTTTATGAACAGCGGATGGTGGCTGAGAAGCACAACCCGCGTATTGCCCACGCTGCTGGCAATTGTTGCTTCGGACTCAACGAAATCGAGTTGTTGCTTCGCTTCGTCAGGCAATGCCTTTGGAGCGGATAGCACCGTAGAGTTGATGACTATGAATCGAACGTCCTGTACTGAAAATGAGTAGTAGTCAGGACCGAAATATTTTCGATATTTGTCGAGGTACTCTTCAACCGGGTTTTTGTGATCCAGTGATACATCGTGATTTCCGGGAACCCAGTGGAGCGGGATCGAATCGTCGAGCAAACCGCCAATCCGAACAGCTTCTTCGAGCTGGGCATCAACGTTCGGTTCGTTGACCATGTCACCGCATACTGCCACGAACTCCGGTTGCGCTTCGTTGGCGCGTTCGATGGCCCGCGTGAACAGCTCGGTCTCAGGCGCGAAGCCTTCCATTTTGGGAGCTTTGCGAAGCTTTATCCCTCGCTCAGCGAAGGCCGCGATTTCCTCGTCGGTCTTACCGCTCGACATTGCAAACAAACCGAACTGGGGATCGGCAAGTTGGATGAATTTGAATTCACTCATGTGCCTTGCTTTCGAGAACTGTCCGAACTATCCCTCTCGCCCTAACAGAGCTAGGAGGTTGGTTTGAGCATTATCGCTACCTTGCCCTGAAGTTGGATCTTTGAAGACAGACCGATATCCGTCATTTCCAGCGATCCGTTCTGCAAGCGGTGTGCAGTTTTCGACAAGGTATGCATCAAGTGTTGCATTTTGCTTCGATCCGACCGCAATGTCCCACCCATGAATCAGCGTATCCAAGAACAACTGGCTAGCGTACTCAGCGCCGGACACAGGACCGGAAGAAATCTGGCAAGTTCGCGACATTGCGTCTGGCTCGGTAAGCACAGCCTTAACTTCGGCGGCAGTCTTCAGGTAGACACCTTTGGGATCGTTCCCGACAAGATCACCTTCGAACTTGTCACCGACTTCTTCGATGGTTTGTCCGTTGAACAGGGCGACCATCCACACGTTCTCGTAAACGATGTGGTTCACAACATCTTTCACGTCCCACTCGTCACAAGGGGTGTCGTTGCCCCATGCGCCATCGGGGACATTGCTTACAAAATTGATCGTCGAATCAAGAGATTTGAGGTAACAATCTGAGATTACCTCTGGGGTGAGTTTTTGATTATTCATGTGTTTGCCTAAACTAGTCCGGTTTTGTACCACAGCCGAAGTAACAGCTTGCGGTATCAGACTTGAACTGCGTCCTTAGATGACCGATCTTGGAAAAGGGTGTAAAGTCCCGCCGGACATTCGAGCCAGAATCTGTGGACACAACCCGAACATGCTAGAAACAAACGCCCGACATATAGATTACGCAGAACTTTGTGAAGCTATTGCTCAGTCGCCTGAAGAGTTGGATCGACTAAAAGCAACCGGTAGCTACAAGGACGCGACAAAGTCGTTCAAAACTGTCCTTGATGGACGAAACCGTGCTGCAGCAATTAGCTCGCCTGGTGGTGCGCCTTCCGATCCTCATCTTCACCCGGATTTCAACGAGTTCTGGATCATCCTCGGAGGCGAAGTTGCCTACGACATTGGCGAATACGAGCAGCTCGTTGGCACGTTCGGTGACATCGTCATAGCGCCATGCGGATATCGTCACGACATTAAGCCGTGGAAGGGCGATCAGTGCATTCGAATGGTGGTTGGCCGGGAAGACTCTAACCACGATTTGAAAGGTGTAGTCCCGGCTCGAACTATCTCAATCCCGGAAGATTGGGAGCCGCCCAATATGATCCACACCAAACTTTCGTACATGATCGAGCGTCACGGTTTGGAGTCGAACTGGGCGGAAGAAGTTCTGCTCGATCAACGCAACCGGATGAACATGATTCATACCTTGCCGGGCAGTTCCAATCGACCTCACTGGCATCCAGACATGGACGAGTGGTGGTTCATCGCAAAAGGTGAAGTTGAGTTCAAGGTTGCCAACGAAGATGCCTTCGTAGCGAAGCGCGGCGACATCGTATTTGTTGAAGCAGGAACTTCGCATGCGATCAGGACTGTGGGCGATGAAAGCTCAATCAGGTACGCAGTTACTTCACCGGATGTAATTCACTACTTCCTCGACGACCCGGACGCCCCAGCACCACCCCACGGCTAAACCCGGGTACTACCAGAGAGTCAGTGAATCGTTGAATAGGGCTGTCAGTTCATCTGCCCCTGTTGGCTTAGGCGCGAGCTTGGTCACTCTGTGCTGAGGCAATGTGCCTTCGACTAGCGCGGGCACATCGGCTGCGGTGTAGCCAACTCCACTGAGCCCATTCGGCATCCCGAGCTCTCGCAAGATGAAGATGAGCCGGTCAGCGAGTAGATCTCCAGCGTCTTCTGGTCCCGCGCCTGTTGTGTCGGCTCCAAGCAATCGAGCTGCTCGCAAATGCCTCTCCGGATTTGCCGATGCCGTGTAACGGAAAACAGCTGGTGCGTTCAATATCACCGCCATTCCATGCGGAACGATCGGCTTATCCGACGGGTAGTCATCGGGAACGAATTCTCTGACCAAACCAGACACGGGGTACGACATTCCGTGCGGCAAGTGAACACCGGCATTTCCGAATCCAACTCCGGCAAATGTTGCTGCGAGCGACATGTTTGATCGGGCTTCAGTTTCGTTTTCGAGTACCGCGGGAATGATGCTTGATCCGACCATTTCCAACGCAGCAAGTGCCCAGACATCGCTAATGGGATTCGCCCCCTGGTAAGCAGGTCGGTGCGCAGGGGTAGCTGGAGCCTCACGCTCCGAAAAGGGCAGGGCAGTGAACGATTCGATCCCATGACAAAGCACGTCGAAACCAGAGCAGGCTGCGACCATTTTTGGAAGAGTTTTCGTGTTTTCTGGATCAACTAGTCCAACATCAGGTCTTAGTGACCTGTGGGCGATTCCGGTCTTTGCACCAAGTTGCTCAAAGTCGAATATCGCGACACCGGTCGTTTCACTGCCAGTACCAGCAGTGGTTGGGACAGCAACGAGCGGTCTAAGCTCTCCGGGAACCGGCGTGCCTTTACCTATCGGTGCGTTCACGAACTCAAGGAAATCTGCGTCAAAGGTTGAATACAGATTCGCTGCCTTGGCGGTGTCGATGCTTGACCCGCCACCGACCGGGATAAAGCCGTCAAATTTACCGTCTTTAGCGAACTGGATGGCATCTTTGAACGAATGATCAGTCGGCTCTACGCTGACCTGATCATAGATTGCGAAATCGACGTTGGCGTCTCGAAGCGATTCCGCTGTGTTTGCGACTGCTTCAGACGTAGCCATCCGATGATCCGTAACAAGCATTGCGCGCTCAACGCCCAACCGCTTCATTTCGTAACCGGCTTCTCTCGTAATCCCGGTTCCGAATTTGATCGAAGAAGTGTCGATTGTGAACGCGTTTTCTGTTCGAGGGGTGCTCATAATTTAAGGAAAGACCAATGTGATTTGTCGAGGAATCGAAAGGATATCGAAAGAAATCCCGTGAACGCATGATTTCGAACCGCTAATATCTGTGCACTCAAATTCGAATCATCAAGAGAAAACCATGCGCGTAGTTCAATTTATTGCTCCCTCCACCGGTCGGCACGTTGGATACATCGACGGCTCTGACGTAGTGGATGTCACCGCAAACGACCCGGCACTGACGTCTGTATACGACGTGTTCCAAGCATCTCAGTCAACGGGAAAATCCTTCGACGAAACACTCAGTGCAGCGGGCAGTGGGGCACCGATGCTGAACTACGAAAGCCTTCTGGGGGCAACGGTAGGTGGAAGTGACCCATATTTGATCGTACCGTTCGATCACCCGGACGATCACCGACTGTTCGTTACAGGCACAGGACTGACTCACACCGGGAGTATGGAATCCCGTGACCAGATGCACTCAGGGGATGAAAAACCCGCTGAGGAACCGGTTACCGATTCAGCAAAAATGTTCCAAATGGGAATCGAAGGCGGAAAGCCGGCGACGGGTCAGCGGGGCACTTCGCCGGAGTGGTTCTACAAAGGTAACGGCACGATTGTTCGCGGGCCCGGAGAGGCATTGGAAATTCCAGCGTTCGCCCTCGACGGTGGTGAGGAACCAGAACTCGGCGCGTGCTACTTCATAAGCAAAGACGGCGTGCCACACCGGATCGGATTCACTCTAGGAAACGAGTGGTCGGATCACGAGACTGAGCGGATCAACTACCTGTATTTGGCACCTTCCAAGCTGCGATCGTGCGCGATCGGTCCCGAGCTCATAACAGACTTCGCGTTCGACAAACTAGAGTTGGAGTGCAAGGTTGAGCGTAACGGCGAGGTCATCTACGACAGCGGTGTCTTGTACTCAGGTGAACAGTACATGTCGCACACGCTCGCGAACTGCGAAGACCATCATTTCAAATACCCTCTACACCGTGTCCCTGGCGATGCACATATCCACTTTTTCGGCACCAGCCAGTTGAGCTTCAGCAGTCGGGATTGGAAGTTCCAACCGGGTGATGTGATTACGATTTCCAGCGATGGATTCTCGTCTTCCTTGTCGAATACGGTGGTCGCCGGCGACATATCAGAGGGCAGCGTCATAAACGTTGTCAAAGCCTGACAGTAGTTGGTGACGATACACTAACGCCCGTAGTGGTTGATGCCGGGACTAGATGACGCCTTGCTCGAACAATTTTGAGGCGTATTTAGGGGATCGACGTTTTTGACATGACCGCACAGTTTGACGAACTTCCATATCTGGATCCTGCCGAAGAGAAACTCTCTATCGGTGAGTTAAACGTGCTGCAAGAAATCGCAGCCCTTACCAGTTCAGCTGGTGACATTACAGATGTTTACTCATCAGTCGCAGCCCTGGTCGCTGAACTAATCGACTGGGACGGAATTATTGTCAACACTCCAAACCCCGATGGAGTGAACTTCGACATTCGACTTCGAGAAGGTGATATTCCACCTGGGCGCGGTGCTGGGGCGAAGTTCGAAATCGAAGGCTCACTTTTTGAAGAGGTTCAAAAAGTGCGCCAGTCGGTCCGGATATCCGTCGCGGAAACGAATACAGCTGAGTGGGCGATGCGAATGCCTGGAATCAGGGGGTCGCTGCTCGCAGGTGTGAAGTCGTTTCTTTCGACACCACTGATGTCACAGGGTGAGTTAGTTGGTGCCCTGTACGTTCAATCTGTTCGAACCGCGGCTTTCAACGACCACGATCGATTGCTGCTTGAAAGAGTCGCAATGTTGCTCGGACCAGCCATAGCGCGGTTCGATGCGCTGAGAGAGCTCGAGATTGAACACAATCGAGCTCAGTGCCTGTTGTTGATAGGAAAACTGTTTCTCGATGCCGACAATTTCGACCAGGTGCAGGACAAATTCTTCGAATACATGTCCAAAGAATTGCCTATCGATCGATCAGCAATAGCCGTGATCACGGACGATGGCACAGCGCTGCAAGACCGGTACATGTATGGACTTAAGGTACCGGTCTGGGACGATCAAGCTGCCATTAAATTGGATCAACTCGAACCGAACGGGATAGATGTCATTAGTCACGGCTACATACTTCCGCCTGATGGAATGGCAAATGCCGATCCCGATACTTCTCCTGGATTGCATGCCAATTACAAAGCTGGCCTTCGTTCCGCTATGTTCGCCGGGCTAAGAGTTCGCGGGCAACTGCTGGGAACTATCAACGTTAAATCTAAGGTAGAGAATGCCTACACACCGGAGGATCTCCAGTTCTTCGAGCAGGTAACAAACCGCCTTTCAGAACTGCTCGCACGTTCGTTGGCAGTCGAGGCGGAAGAGGTCTCACGAAAACAAACCGAGAAACTGAGGGGATCTGAGCATGAGGTTCAGCGCATGCTCGATGTAACGCAGGTTAAACAACGCCTCCTTACCTCGGCGTCGCATGAACTAAGAACTCCTCTAACCGGAATCTTGGCATTTACTGATCTCCTGGCTCGAAATAGATCTGGAAATCTAGAAGACAAGCAACTCCGTTACCTCTCGATTGTCCGCAAAAACGCGGAAGAGCTCTCAGGCAAGATAAATGCACTTATTTCGCACGCAGACCGCGACGGCGAGTTGGTTCAGGTCAATATCGAAAGCTTTGATCTGCTCGAAATGCTTACTGAACTCGTGACCGACAGTAGCCCTAAACTTGTCGATACCGGTCACGATTTGAAAGTCGACTGCAGTGCGGGACTGGTTATCCAGGCGGATCGTCGACAGCTGATGGTCGCGTTGTCCAACCTGATCGAAAACGCTGCGAAATACAGCCCTTCCAACACAACGATCTACATGGCCGGCAACGTGGACAAACATGAGGCCAGAATTACCGTAATTGACGAAGCTGTAGGCGTCGAAGCTGATCATACCGAGACGATTTTCAATCCATTCGACCGTGGCGAAAAAACCGGGATGTCCGACGAACCGGGCGCCGGGCCAGGGCTTTCCTATGTCAAGGCAGTCGCTCATGCTCATAACGGCGATGCATACTATGAGCACGCCAAAGACGGCGGCGCCAAATTCACGATAGTTATCCCGGTTGACGTATAGGACTCAAGAGCGCTGTCGGCCCTTTTAGGAATCAAAACCGGGGGGGGGGCTAAGAGCTCGTTGTTAGAGTTCTGCAGTTCAAATGAGCCCTTTGGCTGATACTTAAGTATCACCGCCTTCACCAAATCTTGACTTTTCTACACGGTACCCATATTCATTCGCGCTTCGGTCAAGTCCATGATCTACGTTCGAAACGTGTGATTTCGGAGTGACCTGGTTGTTGCGAGCGTTTGACATATCCAGCTGGTACCGCATTGTTGCGATGGTCGGCATCGTCGCTATTCTCGCGAGCGTGACCGTTCTGTCTGCATCTGCCGACAACAATGGTGATGACGACGATGACCGGGGTAGGCGAGGCAGGGACAACCTGACCGAAGTTGTCTACGTCTGTGTAAATATCCGAAGCGGAATCATGCGTGCCGTCGACGGCGATACCGAATGTCGAAACAGAGAACTGATGGTGTCGTGGAATGCAAGCGGCGGTGTGGGTCCTGTTGGACCAGAAGGCCCTCAGTGACCTCCAGGTCCAGTCGGTCCAGAAGGACCTCAAGGTCCCCAGGGTGAGCAAGGACTCCCCGGTGAAGTCGGTCCTGCCGGTGCCGATGGCGCAATAGGTCCAGCTGGTGCTGATGGTGCGATCGGTCCTCAAGGTCCAGCCGGTGCCGATGGCGCAATAGGTCCACAAGGTCCCGCCGGTGCCGATGGTGCAATAGGTCCACAAGGTCCAGCTGGTGCTGATGGTGCACAAGGACCGCAAGGAATTCAGGGTATCCAGGGACCTGCCGGTCTGGCCGGAGCCGACGGTACTGACGGACTGGACGGCTCTGATGGAATCGACGGTATCGATGGATTCAGCTGTTGGGACACCAACCAAAATTATTTGAACGACTTAGCTGAAGACGTAAACGGCGACAGCTTCTGGAACGTGCTCGATTGTCAGGGTGCACAAGGCGTTCAGGGTCCTCAAGGTCCGCAGGGAATTCAGGGTATCCAGGGTCCAGCCGGAGCTGATGGTCAAGATGGAGCCGATGGACTGGACGGTGCAGCAGGAGCAGATGGTGCAGACGGTACCGATGGATACAACTGCTGGGACACCAACCAGAACCATGTGAATGACTTCGCGGAGGACGTTAACAGCGACAACTTCTGGAATGTTCTCGATTGTCAGGGCGCAACCGGTGCTACTGGTGCACAGGGTCCTCAAGGCCCCCAGGGTGACCCCGGTGTCTCCAACCTTATTAATTTCAGCTGTCCTACGGGCGAAGTTGTAATTGGCTTCGACTCGCTCGGTGATCCAGTATGTGTCAGCTTCGCTTACTTGATCGATAACCCACCTGTGATCGACGCGATTGGTGATCGCACGATTCTTCAAACGGACACTGAGATTGTGAGTGTGTCGGGATCGGATTCTGACGGGGACGACATAACGTTCTCACTCGACACGTCGCATACATTCATCTCAATCTTGGACGGCGGTGCAGGCAACACCGCAACTGTAACGATCAGTCCAGATCACGGAACCTCTCCGGGTACTTACCTCGTTACGGTGCGTGCGTCAACTAATGTCCGCAGTGAAACAGAATCGTTCAGTGTCGAAGTCGTAGCTGATGCTCCGCCTGTTGTTTCACCAGTCACAATCTCAATTGTCGAACCTGACGGTGCTTCTGTTCCTGTCACCGGATCCGATCCGAACGGACACTCAGTAGCGCTGAGTTTGGAATCTGCACCTGGTTGGCTGTCACTGACCGGGGGGAACACTCTGGTGATTGCCGATTCGACCGGTCTGAGTGGCGGTTCGCCATACTCGGCGACTCTTAGAGCCACCGCCAACGGTCTGATCACTGACGCAGCGGTGACAATCAACGTTTCGCCTCCGGCCGACACAGCACCGGTCGTAAACGCCATATCTGACCAATCAGTAGACGAAACCGACACGCTCAGCTTGCCAATTAGCGCTACCGATGCTGAAGGCGACTCGATCGTGCTCAACCTCGTTAGCTCGCATCCGTTCGTGAACATCACGGATAACGGCACCGGCGACGGTACGGGCACGCTCGACATCACGCCACTGCACGGTGACAACGGCTCCTACACCGTTACTGTACGGGCAACAGCAAATGGTTTGACCGGTGATGGCAGCTTCACGCTGAACATTCCGGAGGACCTTCCACCTGATCTCCAGACCCTCTTCAACCAGACATTGACTGAAGGCGACTCGATTTCTGAGGTACTAAGTGCCACGGATATAGATACCGAGATCATCTCGCTATCTCTTGAATCGGGACCAGTTTGGCTGAGCGTGGTGGAAACCTCATCAGCATCAAACGTGGTGACCGGATCTCTGACAGGCACGATCCCGACGGGCGCAGCAACACTCAGCCCGTACACAGTTACCGTTCGAGCAACAGCGAATGGTCTCGTTGACGACGAAACATTCACGCTGAACATCACTCCTGTTGCCGTAGATGACCCGCCAGTTCTCGACCCAATCGGCGATCAGCTCGTCCTCGAAGGCCAGTTGACTAGCGTCTCGTTGAGCGCATCTGACCCAGAAGGCGACACGATGGTTGTGTCTCTGTTGTCAGGCGAAGCATGGATGTCTGTTGCAGACGGGGGCACTGGCGATGGATCCGGAACTCTTGAACTTACCCCACCGTTTGGTACATCCGGGTCGTTCTCGGCAACCGTTCAGGTTACCGCGAACGGGCAAACAGATTCAGAAACGATCAACGTCACTGTGACCGACGTAGCAGTATTTGATGACTTCAACTCATCCCCACTGACTCTGCCAGAGCACCTGCCCGTGGTGAACGTAAACGGAACTCCATGGGTTGAAAGGGTCGGAAACTGGGGAATCTCAGGCGGGCAACTGACAGAGCTTGATCGATTCCAGGGAGGCGGTGACAAACGTCTCACCATTGATGCAGGTTTGAGCAGTCTAGACCTAACATCAAACATCACCTTCAATGAAGGAGTTGTGGGTCTCGTACTCCGGTACGAAAGTGAAACCTCATGGTTGATGGTTTGGTACGACGATTTCCAGGGGCGTTTGAAGATGGCGCACTACAATGGATCATTCTTGACCTTCTACGTTGACGAAGCGTTTGCGTGGACACCTGGAACCCAGATGGAATGGGAAGTGAAACAGGTTGCAGAAGGCACCGTTCAGTTGTACGTAGACGGTGCTGCGATCCCTGTAATTGACACTGTCGTGCCTGTCCTTTCAAGCTCAACGCAGTATGGTCTGTTTGACTTCGCGGGAGCGTTTGGAAATGGATCTACAGGGAATTTCTTCGACGATTTCACATTGAAGTAGGTAGGATGGACTCGCTGATAAAGAGCACAGGACAAAAGCCTGTGCTCTTTTTTATTTGGACTATTCTCAAGCGAACCGCTGATTCTCATCACAAAATCACTTGTCGCTGTTTTGCTGCGAGTTATCTGTGCCAAACAGGGCATCCAATAAGCGTTCGAGAGCTATAGATATAACGTTGAATGCCCATACGAAGGCACGGATGAAAACGGAACTGAGCGTCACACCATTGGCGAAGGCTGAATCAATACTTCTCCCTAGACCGAACACGATGATCCTGATCCGCTTTACCGCATTGGCCTGTGGTTGACTTATCGACCTTTGGGAACGCGTTGTCGAGGAGTTATCTACTCCCGAATATTGTGACGCTGGTTGTCGTTTCAAGTTCGTTGTAACGCGTGGGGCGTTTAGTACTTCACCTCGGTGGTAGTTGACTTTGGGTTCTCTGGAACTTGGTGTTTCTGGATCCCTGCTTCCAGATAAGAGCAAACGGGGGTTGAGTCGGCGAATAAATCCGGCATCTTTCCCTTTCCTGGAAATCGAGATAACGATCCTTGGAACTGGGAATTCTTGAGTGCCCTGTAGTTTTATATCGTATTTGACCGAGGCCCTAACCATTTCTAACAATAATCTGGAGGTCAGTGGTTCGGAACACTGCAATTTCAACTCAACTTGCGATCCAGAACGTTGAGAATTGAAGTCTTTGATCGTTGGTTCATTCGCTAGTTCGTCTAGAAACACACTCGGGTTCGAGGTTGATCCAACAATGATTATTGAAGCGCGATGAAGCATTGAGCTGATGTACTCGGTGACAGGGTTTCATTCTTTCATACCAGGTACGTCAGTCTCAATGTGCATCCTTAAGGTATAGGCATCACACGGAAATTATCGAATACGTTCTCGTTACCCGTTTCGATTTCCGACGCATACAGACCAACGTAAGAATTGGAGGATCCAGTGGAGTGGGTTCTAGTCAACTGGGTTACCCCGTCTACTTTGAACTGGTAGTTGTCACCTTCGACACGAATCGCCAGGTTGAAGCTATCACCGACTGTCCAGGAGAGGCTGATCCTACCGAGCTCGGCGGTCTGGCTTCTAGCGACGATGGAACTGTCGCCATCGAAATACCACATTACGTACTCAGAATCGTTGGAAGTAGAACGCGTCACGACACCCATTCGAGGGAACATATTTCTTGCGAAATGAGTAGTCCACTGTGGTCCATTCCTGGTTATATCCACAGAAACTTCGTGGTCGGCAACTCCAGCATCGATGATGATGCGACGATCCGAAATTCCATAGTCGAACGCGCCGGTTTCTACAGCTGAATTCGAAGCGATCTCCCAGTCACCCCGACTTGTCGACTCATCCCAGAGCGAGGCTGTTGGGGCAATATCAGGATTACGCCCATCTATGACAGCACCGTCCGTGCCGGTAAACACGTCCTGCACAATTGGTGTTGGTATCGGAGTAGGAGTCGGAGTTGGTGCGCCTGCAGGCAAATGCAACAAGAAATCATCGAACCGGTCTTCGTGGAATCCGTTCCTGAAAATTCCCGCCCACGTTGCACCCGGCAGGTCTCCGTCCGTGATCGTGAAGACTTTTCGTTTTCCTATATAGGCCTTGATCTGATCACCTTTGACTCGAACCGAGATAGTCCTTCTGCCCCCGTGTTTCCAATTGGCCTGAGCTGAGCCAAGGGTGAAGAACACTCCACCAATCTTTTTGCCAAGCACGACATCACCATTCGACTGAACGAAATACAGGAAACCGTTGCGGCTGCTGGGCGCTAACCCACCAAAGGTGATACCGGTACGGCCACCATCCCAAATTTGCTCTGAGGTGATTACATATTCGTCTCGGCCTGTATCGATGAAAGAGAACTTGTCACCGGCGTCTTCCTCCAGTTCACCGATTTTGAAATTGAAGAACTTCCACTTTCCTGATTGGATCTGCCAGCCTTTTCCGCTCGGATCGTGATCAGGTGATCGGTTCTCGATCAGGTCACCGTTGTAGTAGGTGAACGAGTCGTATAAATATGCCCCAGAAGGAACCGCCGGTGGACTGAGAGTTTGCGGTGGAGCGACACCGACGGTGCCATCAGCTTGCAGCAGTGCAGGTGAATTCCTGACCGTGAAGTTGTCGAATAGATTACTGCTGTCTTTCGAAAACAATCCGGCGCGTTGCGATGTATCCATGCCGGTCCCAATGGCAAGGACGAGGACTTGGATTTGATCAGTCGAGTCGGCGGGATCATCGATGTAAACACGTGCGTTTGAACCATTGATCCTCACACGCATATTTCGGGTATCGCCTGAAGTCCAAGAGTAACTGGCTCGTCCGAACTCGACGAACGCACTGTCAGATGGTCGTATCTTGCCGGCAACGATGTTCGAGCCTTCGTAGAAAACGATTGCACGGTCGTTGCTTGCATCAACAGACCATGCAAGGCCCGCTACTCCTGTAACCCAGGTGACATCAGCACTTATGTCGGCATCAGCAGTCGCGGTACCGATTGCCGTGATTTGATCACCTGAGCCGCTCGCGGTCAGAAGTCTTGCCTGGCCACCGGCAGTTACTTCCCACGTTCCAACAATGTCGGACCATGTTTCGGATCCAACAGTTCTAACTGAGAGTGATCCCGCTCCCGTGTCGAAGTTGTCTTGCAGAACCAGCGAACCAACGGGAGGAGTTGTTGGAGTAACCACGTCTCCCAGTGCTCTGACCCTGAAATTGCCGATAGAAGACGACGATTCGTTCATGTAGTAGAGGCCGATATTGGTGTTCTCTCTCAGTTCAGAGTCGGTCGCTGATGCGGCTTTCTTGCCTCCGAGGAACAGCTCGATTGAAGAACCGTTAGTAACAACCCTCATTTGCCTGGTAGTTCCGTCAGGCCATTTCACCTTCGATGAATCGAGCAGATAATCCACACCAGCTATCGTCTTGATTAGATAACCTCTGCGCCCGTCGAAAACTCCGCGGTAGTTGTTCGAGGAATCTTTCCATCGGAAGGCAATGCCAACTTCTGAGGTTTGACCAGTTCGAGTGAAATCGACTGTTATGTCTGTATCTTCCAGGCGACCATCGATAACGGCGTAATAGGGAGAGTCCAATCCAAGGGTATTTCGCACTTCTTTCCCCGAAGACGCGATTTCAAAGTTCGGACCGAACTCAACCTTCCAGCCACCTCCAACGACATCAACTTCGGGGGAGTGACTGGTCAAAGTTGTCCCTGGGTTGTCGGTGAACGTGTCGTTTACTACGGTCTCGGCAGCTTCAGCGAATCGTTCGTCCGCAGACGCGCTCATGATCCCGACTGCCAGGAGGAGAGTCGAAATGAGTATGAGTGTTGTCGCTACAAACTTCATCTACTAAATGAATACTCCTTCACAGCGGAGTTGGACTCTATTCCTATCTTAATAATCCGCATAAATACGGGCTCATGATTCTCATAAGGTTTACATAAACGAGTGGACGGTTGATGTTGATTCGATTTCTTGTGTCCAGTTTCTCGTGGTGTACCCAGACTTCATCACTGTGAAAGTCCATTCGCCAGCAATCCCAGTGAATTGACCCTGTCCAGTTCCGTCCGTTACTGCGCTGAAAGTACCACCATTGCCGTCGGTCACATCCACAGTTACACCGCTTAGGACAGGGCCACCTGCGCCGTCGTGGATGTACAACGAGAGCGTCACAGACTCACCTATGGTGGTGAACGTTGAGACCGTTGAGAAGAAACCGTTTTTAGTTGTGTCTCGGTCGTCGTTGAGGGCCTGGACCTGCCAGTAATAAGTGGTGCTATTCGGCAGTGCGATGGACGGGGTATAGGTTGTATCCGTTGTCGTAATGCTGATTACACAAAGTGGACAATCGTCTGAAGTGTTGTCGTTAGGCAGTTCAGACTGCAATTCCGCTGCGGTGATCCAGTATTTGTTCGCGTTTAGTACGCCGTTCCAACTTAGAACCGGGAAAGTCGCTACACCCGTGCTGCCACTTGAGGGTGAAGTATTGGATGGAGCGCCGTAAGTCAGCGGTTCGATAATGACTGGACCCCTCGCCCCTCCATGGGTCAGGTTTCCATACTGATCAATTACCTGGATTCGATACCAGAATTTTCCTGAAGTCTTTGATGTGTGACTCACCGTATTTTCGGAAGTTAGTCCGCTCTCTACGTTTTGCCCCACTTGAGTCCATGTTGTAGGACTTCCACCTGAATCAGGTGACTGCTGCAGGTTGACAGCCAGAAGCCCCGACCCACCATCGTCCTTTACTGAATACGTTGCACTAATTTCGCCACCAATCTCGATCAATGTTGTGTTGAGAGAATCAAAGATTAGGTCGGGGGGGATATCGTCGGCTGGACGAGGTGTTGCCGTAGCGGTAGGTATCAGAGTTGGTGTTGATGTCGGCTCCGGAGTGGGCGTCACGGTCGGCTGTGGAGTCTCGGTCGGGGTTGGAACCGGGATGTCTGTGGCCGTCGGAAGCTGCGTAGCGATCGCTGTCGGGGTGGCTGGTATTTCAGTTGGAACTAAAGTGGGTGCAAGAGTCGGGGTTGGTACACGCGTTGGTTGAGCGGTCGCCATCGGAGGTGCTGGTGCCGGCGTCGGAGTTGAGGTGGGTGTTACCGGAGTTGAAGTTGCGATTGACGTGCTACTTGGACTGCCAGCAGTCACCGACGGATTAACGGTTGAAACCGGACGAGGAGTGCTAGTACCAACAGGTTCGGAACCGAGCGTCGGCGTCACGGTTGCCCCAGCCGGATCGCATGCGGCGACCACCAGCCCAACCGCAATCGTGCAGAAAATGGCAAGCCAATTCAGCGCTTTTCTGAGGTTCAGGTACCAACTGAGGATATTCACTCTCAACAGCTTAATTTGTGCCATTAGTCTGGGAAAGCGCGACGTCATGACGAGAGCGTGAGTCACGCGTGACCCACATAAAACCTGCCAAACATTCATTAGATGTTGAAGGTCAACAAAAAATCCCCGCCTGAACGACGGGGATTATAAATTCGAAAATGGAGCGGCGGACGAGATTCGAACTCGCGACATTCTGCTTGGAAGGCAGATGCTCTACCAGCTGAGCTACCACCGCAGAACTGGTGTTCCTTGAATTGGAAGACATCCCAATTATAGCAAATCTGCTTTTCG
>Ga0181585_10000510_pt1 | contig 32670 bp, 24 predicted proteins | sample 071ome_29_FD_132469 | JGI IMG/M metagenome (GOLD analysis project Ga0181585, IMG submission 132469) | Coastal salt marsh microbial communities from the Groves Creek Marsh, Skidaway Island, Georgia - 071407BT metaG (megahit assembly) | ecosystem: Environmental > Aquatic > Marine > Intertidal...
AGAGAAGAGATTTTAAGTATTTTAAGACCAGCCGGATTACAGGTCTTGACGAGTTTATTTTCATCGATTGTGAGAACAGCATCATGCATACTAGAAAGTATGCTTTCAGAATAATTCTTTTGATTTTGAACATCATCGAAAAGCTTTGCATTTTCAATGCCCATTGAGATTTGGGATGTGAATGCAGCTAATCTTTTCTCATCCTCTTCATTGAAAGATCCTCCTCTTTTGTTCAATACTTGACTAACACCAATCGTTTTTCCTTCTTTGTTAAGGACAGGCATGCAGAGAATCGACCTTGTAAAAAAGCCGGTTTGTTTGTCAAAACTTGGGTTGAATCGTAAATCCGCATAAGCATGAGGAATATTGACGGGTTTTGCAGATGTGAAAACAGTGCCTGCAATACCCAAGTGATTAGGAAAACGAATTACCGATTTTTCATCTAAACCTTCTCCAACTTCAGTATACAGCTCGTTTGTCTTTTCATCATTGATAAAGAGGGTAGCCCTTTCACAGTCCAGCATTGTGGAAATAGTTGAAATAATCTTTTGCAATAACGGTGTAAGTTCAAGTTCAGAAGAAACTTGCGATACGACATCTAAAAACTCTAATTCTTGTTTTCTTGCTGCCTCAACTTGTTCAACTATAATATTGCCTTGGATAGCGATTGCAGCTTGCTCCGTCATAGCCTGCAGGAGTTCTAAATCGTCATCGTCAAATTTTCCATCAACCTTATTGAGGATTTGTGAAACGCCGATTTTCTCACCACTTACCGTGCGCAATGGGGCACATAAAATACTTTTTGTTCTAAAACCTGTGCGGACATCCACGGCTTTATTGAACCTATCGTCCTTGTAGGCATCTTGGATGATTGTCCCTTCGTTCCGGGTAAAAACCCAACCAGCAACGCCTTTGTTATTGAGTATACGAATCTCTCTACGAAAATTCCCTTGAGCTATACGGGAATAAAGTTCCCCAGTTGATGCATCGTTCAGAAAAATAGTTCCTCTCTCGGCTCCTATCGTTCCGGTAGTAATCTTCACTAATGTCTCAAGTGCTTCGTCCAAGCTTTTCGTTTTCGCAAGATCATTCGTTACTTGAAGAAGCATTTCTGAGAATCGAGACGCACGTTTTTTTTCAGGTTTTTGTTTATTTTCCATTGGAATTTTCTAACTCAAAACGGAGTTCTTTTATGGTTTGTTGCAATTGTTTCATTTCTAAAGACTTAATGTTTTCTTCTTTGTTTAGTTTCTCATTCAGAGTGTTGCACAGAACATCCATTTCATTACGAAGTGATGAAACCATTCTTTTATAGTGTATGACTTCTTGGTTTTTGGAAGCTAAAGCAGATTGAACTTCTTGCTGTTTATCATTACCCGCGATATCCAATTGCTGCCGCAGAGTGGCAATACTTGCTCGCAATTGTTTAAGTTCATTTTCGTTAATACGATCTTTTTTTTGCAATCTTTCTTCAACGTAATTTTTTTCTTCGTCTAGGCGAACACGAAGTGAAGAAACAGATTTTTTGAGAAGTTTATTTTCGACAATGTATTTTGAGTTGGCTTCATTAAGTTTATCTTGATTTACAGCATTTAACCTTTCGACCTCTTGTCGTAAATCCAAGACAGTTTGTCGCAACCCCGTGAGAGAACTTTCATTTATTTGTGATTGTTTTTGAAGTTCTTCTTGATGTTTTATTAATGTATTGTCGATCCTCCTTCTTAGTTCGGAAATTACCTTCTTTAGCTGATTGACTTCATGAAATGAAGTGGCTTTTCCCTGTTGAAACTTATCTTCAACTTGCATTTGAGAGTTTTCTAAATCATGACGAAGTTCTTCTATGGTTTTTTTCAGTGAAGAGGTTTCAATTTCCTTTAATGCAGTAATTTTTTGAACCTTCTCTTCATGAAGAATAGCTGAACTATCGAGCTTTAGCCTCAGGGATGAAATATTGTCTTTGAGAGATTTAATTTCTTTTTGATTAGCACTTTTAGCCTCTGATACAGCCAGCTCTTGTTTGCCAGATGATTCATCTAATTGTTCCCTCAGTTGCTCCACAAGATTTTTCAGGGATTTAGAATCTAATTCACTTGAAGCCCGAACTTTTTGAATTTCAGATTCCATGCGAGTTTTTTCCCGGTCTAAATTCACTCGCATTTTTGCCAAGGCTTCTTTCAGGGAAGTGATTTCTTGTTGGGCTTTCGTTCTTGCTTCTTGGACAGCCGATTCTTTTTCCAGAGTTGAATGTTCCAATTCATCACGCAAATTGGATACTAAATTGTGCAGTGACTGTTTTTCGGTTGAGTGTCCTTGTTTTAATTTTTGTAAAAGATCGTCTCTCCTCGCGTCTGCATGCTCCATCTTTTTTCTCAAGGAAGATAAAGACTCCTTGAGTTGGGTTACTTCTGATGAAAATGAAGATTTAACTTTTTGTACCTCCTCTTCTTTAGTAATTTCTGATGATTCAAGTTCCTCTCTTAGTTCTGCAACAGTTTTTTTAAGGGAGTTAATTTCCGAATTTTTCGATACTGATAGTGCCTGGAGTGATTCCTCTTCCTTTGACTTCGCACGATCAAGATTTGCTCGTGCCTTTTCGAGTGATTGTTTAAGCTGCTTAATCTCGCTCAGTAAAAATCGGGAAGCTTTTTGTACTGCTTCTTGCTTAATTCCATCAAAGGAATCTATTTCTTCGCGAAGAATTGCTACGGTTTTCTTAAGAGAAGCATTCCTTTGGTCTTCTATCCGAAGTGTCTTCTGAAGCTTTTCCTCAGCCCTTTCTTTAAACCTCTCCAAGTTTCCCCTACTTATTCTGAGAGCACTTTTTAATGTTTGAATTTCTTTTTGTTTATCAGAAATGGCAGATTGGATTGCTAAAGTTTGATTTCCCTCAGTTTCCTCCAAAGTGCTCCTCAGATTAGATAAAGCCTTTTGTAAAATCTCAATTTCAATTGATTTAGAGGCTGTTAGTTTTTGAAGAGAATCAGCATTTCTCTCTTTTAAATTTTCAAGATTTTCTCGCTGCTTGGAACAAAGTTGTTTTAGTTCATTAATTTCTTTGTTATTCTCTAACTTAATTTTTTGAGAAACTTCTTCCTTTTCGGCATCTTTAACATCAAGGTCATGACGCAAGGTTAAAATTGCTGATTTTAATTGTTCTATTTCTTTATTCGAAAACGCTAGTTTTTTCTGTAATTCGTCATTTGACTTTGTTTTAGAAAGCTCTAATTCATTCCGAAGTTTATCAACAAGAAGTTTTAAAGATTTACTTTCTCGTGTTTGAAAACTGTTTCTTTTCTGTAATTCATTTTCCGCTTGTGCTTTGGTGCTCTCAATTTCCAATCTCAAACTTGCAATCGTTTCTCTAAGTTCAGAAATTTCTCTGAAATGGGCGGAATCTTTAAAATCCAAAGATTCTTGCTGATCTAGTCTTAATTGTTCTAATTCAGACCTTAATGAAAGTATGGTCTGTTTTAGGAAAGAATTCTCTTTTTCAAGAAGTTCCGTCTCTAGAAGGGGTAATTGAGACATAAGTTTTTATTACCACAAAATAAGTTAATTTGTAAATTATTAAGATTGCTTCGAAAACGATTGTACAAATTTAAATTCTGTGCAGAAGGGTATTCTAAATGCGAGCATATAGTATACAAGCATTGTTGTTAATTTTTACATTTTTCGGTTGTTCGGATCCTGACTCAGTGGAAAATGCCAAAAAAGGCACTGATCTTGAACCCGAAGGTCAAGAATTATTAGATTTTGTTGGATCTCCCGAAATTAGCGAAAATAAGGAAGATTTGTTCAGTTACTTTGAGAAAACTGAAGAAGTCAAACCGGTTGATGTAGTAGATGGAGTCGCATTGTCGATTTCTCCTAATGACAACGCAACTAAACATATTGCGATGAAAGACTCATCAAACGATAGTCCTAGCAAAAATTTGATGACAGGTTCAACAGCAAACCAATATTCTGTCGGTGATTTTTCTGAAAATAAAATCAAAGCCCTAACCATGTTCAACGAGCAATTACTTGCTGAAATCAAACAACTTAAAAAGATAAATAACCATCATGATTCGAATCCAAGAAACAGTGTCGAAAGTGAGAAAGAAATTAATAGGCTAAAATCTTTAGTCATTCTAAAAACTGAGGAAATCAATCAACTAAAACTACGCATGAGAAAGCTCGAAGATAGGCTTTCAAATCCGAGCACGAAGTCCATGAGTTATGCTCTAAATGCTGACACTAAATCTCCCAACTCTAGTTTGCTTGTTGATGATAGGTCTACTGCATCTCTCACTTCACCTAAAGAAGTACGGCATGAATGTAACCTAGATTTTGATGCAGTTGTTACCCTCCAAAGTGGGAAAAACCGAGAAGCACTCTACACAGAGTTTTTTTTAGTAGAGAATTCTCTTTTCGATATTTTAAGCACAAATTTAGATTTGGCTGGTTTTACAGAAATTTCCTCCTATGAAGAATTATGGGCAAAAACCCGTAATAATCCATATAAATTCCCTGGAATTTCCAAAAGAATAAGAAATTTGATATTCGCAGAGGTGAATAGTGGATCAGGTCATCGTACAAGAACCGACTTAAATGGTTTTGGGCAATTTAAAAAAATAAAGCCTGGGCTTTATTTTTTAATTGGGACTGCATCTCTTGGGACGATTGGTGTAACTTGGAATGTTCCAGTGTATTTAAGAAAGGGGTCCAATAAAACCTCATTAACTCTCTCAAACGCTTCTTGGCGCGAGTAAGATTAAGCTTTACGACTCCTATCACTAGTTTATCTAATGAACCTAACAATTTAGAATTATGAGTGCCGAACAATCATCCGACAGCAACACCCTCAAACTTAGTTTTAGCCAAAAAGCTGGAATTCTCCTATCCTTTGCTAAGGACAAAGTGGTCGAACAAATCCAATGCGTTTGGTTTATAATTTTGTACCTTATTATATTTCAGGTCTTAGTTTTGGGACTTCCCATTGTTTATTCGCTGATGATAGCTGCTGGCATTATGATCGTAATAGTTGGACTCGCATTTTTTATGGAGGGTCTCCGATTAGGTCTTATGCCGCTTGGAGAAGCACTTGGGTCTACTTTACCCAGAAAAAAGATTTTAGGCATCCCCTGCCTTCCAACCAGTTTAGCATTTGGTTTTGTTTTGGGTGCATTTGCTACTTTCGCTGAGCCAGCAATTGGGGTTTTAAGGGCAGCAGGTGCAGGGGTCGACCCGACAGCAGCACCCCTATTGTGGACTATTCTTAATACAGGAGCAGGTCTTCTCGTAAACTGTGTAGGCGTGGGTGTAGGAATCGCAGTTTTGCTAGGCGTCTTGAGGTTTTATAAGGGTTGGTCGCTCAAGCCATTTATTTATGTTGGGGTCATCGTTTTATCCTGCATTACACTATATATGCAATTTTCTGATGACAGATTAAAACATGTCCTTGGCTTGGCTTGGGATTGTGGTGCAGTAACCACAGGTCCTGTAACAGTCCCCCTTGTTCTTGCTCTTGGTATTGGAGTTTGTCGCATAGTTTCAACTGGCGGTTCGAGCAATACAGGTTTTGGTGTTGTGACTCTTGCATCATTATTTCCGATTCTTGCTGTTATGTGTTACGCATTGTATCTTTTTAATACTGATAATTATTACTTTGCCTCCGAGTCTAAGGCATCTTGGCACAAAGATGCTGGAAATTACGGCACGAATTATCCGGCCGATTTGCAAAAATTTGGTGATTTGAAAGCCAAGTCTAGAATAGAATCTGCTTCCAGTGTGGGTGAGTCAGAACTTTCTTGGTCTTTGTCCATTGAAGAGAGAAAAATGGTGCAGGATTACCTCAACCAACACAATACTTTACCTGAAGGTTATGCCCTCAAAACAAAAGTAGCCGAGGGTTCCCTTTCGTCTGTCTCATTGCCAAACAGTGAGCGAGAAAATGTTCAAGTCCTAGGTGCCAAAGCATATGTCGTAAGGGAAGGCTATAAAGCCCCTGATGATGTGTGGAATCCTGATGCTGATATAGCCACTGCTTTTACCAACCAACTAGATTTTTTCCCTAATACTTTTAGGCCCCAAGAAATAGATAAAAATAATAATGGAAAAGCGGACCCTGGTGAAGACTTTTACAGTATCGAAGAAGATGGATCTATCAATTATTCTAAGACCGATGGGATACTAACCGGCCCGGACCAAGATCGGGGTGCCCTAGAAGGTGCTATATGGGCTATTGTTCCATTATGTTCGATTCTTTTGTTTGTTCTTATTGTTGGACTTAGGCAAAAACCTAAACACATGGATGAACTTGTTATCGGCATTCTCTGTGCTGTAACCGGAATGTGCCTGTTCAACTTAGGAATTGCTCTTGGACTTACTCCTTTAGGCGAGCAACTAGGTGGTAATGTTGTGTCGAGTTTTGCATCAATACAACCGTGGCAATCAGAAGGTTTCATTGACCCAATCTTCCAGTCCTCAACTGTAGGTAAGTGCTTGGCAATATTATTTGGATTTATCCTTGGATATGGAGCAACTTTGGCAGAACCTGCTCTCAATGCACTGGGCTCAACGGTAGAAAAGATTACAGTGGGTGCTTTCAAGAAGAACTTATTAATGCAAGCCGTCGCAACTGGAGTTGCCCTGGGTATTGGTACTGGTGTGGCTAAAATAGCGTTCAATTTAGAACTTTGGTACTTATTAATACCCCCTTACACCTTTCTTCTCATTCTTACTTTCATATCAAGTGAAGACTTTGTCAATTTTGGCTGGGATAGTGCAGGGGTTACAACCGGTCCCATTACTGTCCCTTTGGTTCTAGCAATGGGCCTTGGTATTGGAGCAAAGACAGGAGCAATTGACGGGTTTGGCGTACTATCGCTCGCCTCTGTGGGCCCGATCATTACTGTGCTCACTGTTGGATTACTAGTCAGAAAAAAACCTAAGGATCCTTCCTCATCTGAACATCAAATGGAGGCTGTATAAATGAGTACTTTAAATACCAAAAAAAACATATCCCTTGTTAATATAATTTTGCCAAAGGATTCACTCTCCAATGTGGTATCTGAGTTGCGAACAGCAGGAGCTCTTGGTGTTTTTCACATCGCTGCCCGAGGTTCGATTGTTAATGAAGGCGGAATTTTGTCCAAGATGTTTCCGCCTCCTAGTCCAGAACAATGTCTCGTTCAAGTTTTAGTTCCAGATTCTGAAAAGCAAAGAATTTCTGAAGTTGCCATTTCCTCAGGAAGACTAGACAAGGTGGGCTCTGGTGCAATCTTTAGCATATCATGTAAGAGTGCTCATTTCACTGATCACTTCCCTTTAACTGAAGGAAGTGAAAATTCCGTACCAAGTGGATTAGACACCCTTGAAGCAATTTGTTGTATCTGTGAAAAAGGTGTCGCAGAAGATATTGCCCAAGCCGCATTATCCGCTGGAGCTGCTGGTCCAACTGTCACATTTGGCGAGGGTGGTGGAATTCGCGATAAAATTCCTCTACTACGTATGACAAAAGGTCCAGAGAAAGAGTTCGTTTGGTGTGTTGTAGATCGTTCAGAATCAAATGATGTTTTTACCAATATGGCTAGAGCAGGTAAAATTACTGAACCTGGTAGAGGGTTTATGTACTCTATCCCTGTTGCTGATGGTATTATAAATGTGAGTAGCACAGTCTCTAATTCTTCCCATGGTGCTAGTATGGAGCAGGTGATATCTGCTTTGGATGAAATTAAAGGGAGCAAAGAGTGGAGATCAACTGGGGAAATGAAGTCTTCCGCATTGAATACGACTTTTCTCAAGGACCTTGTTGGTCTTTACTGTGTTGTGCCAAGAGATAATTATTCTGAGATTTACGATTCTATATTAGAAGCTGGAGCCCCTGGAGTGAGTACAAACTTTGGAGTTATGGCTGATCAATCCGGAGATGGAGAAGAGACATGTAATGAGGAGTGGGCTCTTGTTTATACATCCTTGTCGCCAGCAGTTGTCGATGAGGTTACTGATAAGGTCACAAAGTCCGCTGAATCACATGGCATTGATCGTTATGCTTTTTATACCTTACCGATTCCCCGTGCTTTAACTTATCTTGGCGGATAGTTAAGAAAAAATGGTCGGTGTACTACTCGAAATAATAATTTCTTACCAAAATTTTATAGCAGTCCACTCACCCATCACCTTCTTACAAAACTCTAATTTTTTATATTTGTAAGTTTCAGTGAAAGTTTGAATGACACTATCACTTTCGGTATTCAAAATACCAGATAGTATAAGTACACTTCGAGTTTTCATCATGTTTAAGATTGTCTGTGGCTGCTCGCATAGAATATCAGCTTGAATGTTTGCCAATATATAATCAAAAAAACCGAGTGGGCTTTCAGCTTTAACCAAATCATATGTGATAAATTCAATATTATTGTAGTGGAAATTTAAGGATGCATTTTCTTTAGAAATACGAACGGCATCTTCATCATTATCGACTCCAACTACTTGCTGAAACCCCATTTGATAAGCTACTAGTGAAAGAATCCCTGATCCACAACCTAGGTCGATAAAGCTCTTATTTTTGACTAGAGACGAATGATCATCCAAAATAAACTCTAAGCATAATCTTGTGGACTCATGATTGCCTGTCCCAAATGCCATTCCAGGATCTAAGTATAAACCTTTTTCACCATTTGGCACTGGGTATGTTTCTTTAAGCCATGTGGGAACAAGGTGAAATTTTTTATATGACCATGGCTTGAAGTGTAATTTGTAGGCGCTTTTCCAATCTTGTTCTATAATTTCAGAAGTAAAATTTAAAGGAATGTTTCGTCCAAGCTGTTGTTTAATATGTTCAAGATGAGATTGTTTTTCATTATCATTCTCGAAGTAACCACACAAAAGTGCAGAGTCTGATATACGGTTTTGAGTTATTACCCATGGTGATGGATAATGTTCAAAAATAAAGCCATCAATGATGTCAATGTAACTACCATCAATATTTGTGCATAGTTTAATCACTTAGTTTGAAAGGAATATTTTCCAGTAGAAAGACCAGCAACAACTTTCGGAAGAAGTGAATGTTCTACTGTATGAATTTTGGTGGTTAAAGACTTAAAAGTATCATTTTCAGAAATTCTTACATGTGACTGTTCTATAATTGGACCCATATCAAGTTCGCTTGAGACCCAGTGGACTGTACATCCTGTTATTTTAACTCCTGCATCCCAAGCTTTTTGAATCGCGTTTAGCCCTTTAAAACTTGGTAGAATGCTTGGATGCAAATTAATTATTTTATGATTGAAATAATTAATAAAATAGGAACTGAGTACTTTCATAAAGCCTGCAAGAATTATTAAATCAGGAGATTCTGGTTTAATAGCCTTAATCCATCTATCATCACTTGGTGATTGGTTTTGTTCTTTGTCAATCTTGACCGTTTGGTAAGGTCCACAGTATTGTGCTTTGATCTTATGTTTATGAGCCACCTCTAAAATGCCAGCTTTTTCATTGTCAGTAAAAATGGCCACTATTTTTGCTTCGCCTAATTCTCCTCTCATCTGAGCATGAAGAAGACTCGCACAGTTTGATCCAACCCCAGATCCTAGTACCACTATCCTCACAATAGAATTTTATTTATGAACCTAAGTTCGAAATTCTAGAGATCGTTTCTGAAGTACTAATTCCCTCGATAAAATCGACAAATTTAACACTAGCATTTGCTTTTTCTAGGGCAATCCTTTCCTCATGATTTATGCTTTCAAGAGAGTAGTCTCCTGATTTCGCATAAATATCGGGTTGAATAGCCTCTATCTCATTGGATAGATTTTTCCCATCAAATAAAAAGACTAAGTTTACACAAGAATTGGAAAGTAAAAGAAATGCTCTTTGCATTTCATTGTAGATAGGCCGACTTGGACCCTTAATCTTTTTGACGCTAGAATCTGAGTTAATTGCAACCCATAGTTCGTCACCTAATTGTGCCGCCTGCTTGAGTGAGTAGACATGGCCAGCATGTAGTAAATCAAAACAACCGTTAGTTAAAACAATTTTTTTACATTCGGAACGCTTACTAATTCTTATTTTACAAACCTCTTCGAGGGAAGGGAGCTTGCAATCATTCAAGAGGGAAGGGCACATGAACTTATTACTCACCCTCAAAAAACTTTTTCGCTTTTTCTAAAATACCAGATTCTTCAGAGAAGTCTTTCTCACCGCAGGCTAAACCAAATTCCACTAGTTTTTGTCTCTGATCTTTGGTCAAGTTTTTTGGCACATCTATAATTGTGCGAATGTAGAGATCTCCCCGATTGGAAGGAGAGCGAAGGTTTGGCATTCCTTTATCTCTTATTCTAAAAGTTTTGTTTGAAGGAGTACCTTGGGGTATTTTAAGCGTAACTTTTCCAGTCAAGGTTGGAGCCTCAATTGTTCCTCCAAGAGTGGATAATGTGAAGGGTATGTTTAATTCATGAAAAAGATCATCTTCATCTCGCTCAAATAACTTATGAGTCTTTACTTGCACATCAACATATAAGTCACCAAAAGGTCCATTTCTAGGGCCAGCATCGCCCCTTCCTCTAGAGCATAATCTCGAACTATCATTTATACCCCTTGGGATTTTTACTTTGACTGAGTCACTTTTTCTATTTCTGCCTTCGCCTGAGCAAGTTGCACAAGGATTTTCGATTGTGACCCCAGAACCGTTACATGATGGGCAAGTTCTTCGAATACTTATAAAACCTTGGTTTGAGGCTACTTGACCAACCCCGCCACATGTGCCACACATTGATTTAGATGAAGTATCTGAGGATCCTGAACCGTTGCATTTATCACATTCTATTTGTCTAGTATACTTAATTTCCTTTTCAACGCCGCTTGAAGCTTGTTCTAAAGTTATTGATACAGAAACGCGAAGGTCGTTACCACGCATGCCGTCAGGTTTACTTGAAGCACCAGAACCAAAAAAGTCGTCAAAAATACTCCCAAAACCACTTGAATTACCTCCCCCAAAAGCATCACGAAATAGGTCAAATGGATCGACTCCTGAAGAAGATGGTCCACCTCTAAAAGCATCGTGACCGAATTGATCGTATTTAGCTCTCTTTTCAGGATCTTTGAGAATATCAAAAGCCGCGGAGATTTCTTTAAATTTTTCTTCGGCTTCTTTGTTATTCGGGTTCTTGTCGGGGTGAAACTTGACGGCTAATTTTCGGTATGCCTTTTTAATTTCGGAGTCGGAGGCATTTCTATCAACCCCTAGCACTTGGTAAAAATCTTTATTGTTCATTCTTCAAAATCTTTTCACTAGCTATTAAAAATAGCATAGAGGGGATTATTTTTCTATGCTTTCTAATTTTGAAACTATTACCGAGGCTGGTCTTATCAAATTGTCTTTAATTTTGTATCCATGTCGCACGATGGAAAGTACAATACCATCTTTATCCGTTGATTCATACCCAATCACTTCATGTATTTGCGGATCAAATTCTCCTCCCACTGCATCAATTTGAGTTAGTCCATAATCTGCTAAAACAGAATTCAATTGTTCAATCGCCATTTGGAAACCTTTAACTAGAGGGCCATCAGAGTCGACTTTGGAAGCTTCACCAATTCCCATATTGAAAGAATCGATAACCGGGAGAAGATCTTCAATAATCTGTTTTTTGGTTCTTTGAATAGCTTCGTCGCGATCTCGAATGGAACGTTTTCTGACATTTTCTAAATCAGCGACAGTTCGTAAATATTTGGTGTGTAAGTCCTCCTGTTTGCCATAAGCTTCGTCAAGTTTTGACTTTAGCCGATTAACAGATTCATCATCACTGTTTGTATCCTCATCTGCTACAGAATCATCATCAGGAAGGATATCCTCGCATTTATTTTCTTCTTCTAACATAGTGTGTGAATTATTAGGCCAAACAGAAAAGAAAACCTTTATTGAGAGTCAAGGTCAACATCAATGGAATTTCTTTAATAGTTTGAATGCATACTAAATTTAAAGCCTTGAAAAACCATCTGTAATTAACACAGAACCACCCTCTGTAAATTTAATGATACACTCTTGCGAGTATGGTGAAATAGCAGAGCAACCTTTCTCAATCAGTTCTTTGCCAACTTCAACTACACAATCAACAGGACTTAATATAATACAGTCTTGGTTGCTCCCTTTAATTTTTATTGTTTTCTGTGCATTTGCAGTAAATTTTCTTATACGGAATTGAGAGCAATTAGCTAAATTTTGTACTTCAATACCAGCGTTTGGAATTAATTTAGGCTCAAAATCATCGAAATTTATACTTTGTATTGACTCATCAATGTGGAGTTCTCTGGAATTTCCATTCTCGTCAGTTCTATTCCAGTCAAAAACCCTGTAAGTTGTGTCAGAGTTTTGTTGAATTTCTAAAATTAGATTTCCGCCATCAATGGCGTGAATTCTTCCACTTTCTACAAGAATAGAATCTCCTGTATTAGATTTTACCCAGTGGCATTCGGATTCTGCTGTACCATTCCTGATAGACTCTAAGAATTTATCTTTATCGGATCCTTTCTTTAATCCAACATAAAGACCAGCATCATTTGTTGCATGGGCGATATACCAATTCTCAGTTTTGGGTTCACCACCTAGTTTGTCCGCTATTGCCTTAGGGGGATGAACCTGGAGACTTAGTTTATTACTACAATCTAACCACTTGACTAAGATTGGAAATCGCCATTCTTTCTTCCACTTGGGACCCATGATGTTAGAACAATGGCTTGAAAGTAATGACCGTAGGGTGAGCTTTTTGGGGGTATTTGATAAAACAGACTGATGGTCTTCTCTGTCCACTATCTCCCAAGATTCCCCAATTTTTTTCGAAGGGTCAGTATCTCTACCCAGTATATCTGAAAATGCATTCCCTCCCCATATTCTTTCCATGTAAAGTGGTTCGAACTTGAAAATCATTACCTTTTAAAGTTTAAGTTATTGTTATTGTGTGTGTTGGAAATCATTCAGCTTCTGTAGGCTAACCTTAAATTAGTGGCAAACGTATCAAAAAAAACAAGTACGGAAAGCGGGATAACTCAACTTTCTCCAGTAAAAAATTGGGGTTGGGGTGTTTTTTAGCCATACTGTGCATATTCATTCTCATAGCACTTTTAGATTATAATCCATCCAATTATCATGTATATCCCCCGAAAGGTGATGCACCTTTGCTTGGTGTTGTTGGTTTGGAGGTAGCCAGGTTTATTTTTGTACATCTCGGAGTTTCTGGGTGGTTTATTCCCTGGTTTTTGAGTGTATGGGCATGGTTATTCCTTACACCAACCAAAAATAAGATAAGATTACAGAAGCTCATTCCTTTCCCTCTTATCCTGATTGCAGTATCTATTATGGCGAACTTGAGCGATCACCGTTCCATGAAGTCGGATGGATCTGCTTTATTTGATCAATCTACATTTGAACATGGTGCAGGAGGAAGTCTTGGTGCTTGGCTGTACTCTGGTTTGCCTTTTATGAACACAAATGAAATCGCAAGCGGTGGAGTTTTGAGAGTTTGGATTGGCGAAGTTGGCTCTTGGATACTTGCTTCAATCCTTTTGGTTTTGTCATTAGCGGTTCATTGTTCTTTTGATTACACCAAGTTAATTAAGGCCAAGCAGTTACTTGAAAAACTGGTTTTGCATAATCAAAAAGATTCAAGCACCGAAAAAGTTGAGAGACCTCAAGAATCTGTAAAGAAGAAGAAAAATGAGGCAGGACGAGCTAAACAATCTATTTTAAAATCTTTCTTTAAAAAACCTCAGAATAGTGAAAAAGATGACCTTTTATTTGGTGATGTATCTACTGAAGCTAACGACCCCAGCGAAAATAAAAGAACTGTCTTAGCATCCCCTAATGAAATTAAGAATTCTAATCCCTCTCCCAATAAAAAAGCCCAAGCAGTGCCGGAAGAAAAAAGTACTTCTGTACCTAAATTAAACGAGGAAAATCAGGAAGAGCTGTCAAAAATAACACAGAAAGTTAGTTTAGATGATGGTTTTAAAGTTGTAAGGGCAGAAAAAACTGAAAAGGCCACAGACCTTTTTCCCGAGCGAAAAGGAGACTATCACTTTCCGACCTTAGATCTTTTAATGGAACCACCTGAAGTTAGCTCAGGTGGGGATGAAGATCATATGATCAAAGCTCAAAGATTAAAAGAGACTCTTTCTGAATTTAAAATCGATGTTGAGCTTGGGGAGGTTCATACAGGTCCTGTAATTACTCGATATGATATCCATCCCGCGGCAGGAGTGCGGGTAGAAAAAATTGCCAATCTAGATAAAAATTTGGCTATGGCATTGAGGGCTGACAGCGTTCGTATTCTAGCACCTGTACCTGGTAAAGGTTGTGTTGGTGTGGAAGTTCCTAATGATATGGCGGCTCCTGTTTGCTTGAAAGAAATATTAGAGTCCAAAGCTTGGGCAGATGCAAATGCAGAAATCCCAATTGTTTTAGGAAAAGAAGCAAGCGGTAAACCCTTGGTCGCAGATCTCACCAAAATGCCCCACTTGTTGGTCGCTGGTTCTACTGGCTCCGGGAAAACGGTCTGTATTAATGCAATCATTGCTTCTCTTTGTTATTACTCCAGCCCGGAAGATGTTAGGTTTATAATGGTAGATCCAAAAATTGTTGAGATGAAAGTGTACAACGATTTACCACACATGCTTATCCCGGTTGTAACAGAACCCAAAAAAGTTCCTGGGGCATTAAAATGGCTTCTTGTTGAGATGGAACGGAGGTATCAGATTTTTTCAAAGATTGGCGTAAGAAATATTGCTGGGTTTAATGCAAAGATTTTAAAGGACAAAGAAGAAAAGGAAAAAGCTCAATTATTAGACGCAGAAATGACTGCAGAGGAACGAGCTGCCTTGTCCTCTATTCAAGTTCCTCGTGATGATGATGCTCTCGAGATTCCTGAAAATAAATTACCTTACATTGTCTGTATTATTGATGAATTGGCAGACTTGATGATGGTGGCACAGGCAGATGTGGAAACTGGTATTGCTCGTCTAGCTCAACTTGCACGAGCTGCCGGTATACATCTAATAATCGCTACTCAGCGCCCTTCAGTAAATGTCATTACAGGCGTGATTAAGGCAAATCTGCCTAGTCGTATTTCTTTCAGGGTTGCCTCGTATCGTGATAGCCAAACCATTCTGGATGGAAAAGGTGCAGAGTCATTAATTGGTAAGGGAGACATGCTCTTTATTCCACCTGGAAGTGCTACCTTTATGAGGGCCCAAGGTGCCTTTGTGAGTGACGATGAAATTAATGGAATTGTTGACTACTTAAAAAGAAATGGCCCACCACAAATTATTGAGGAAGTAAGAGAGCAAATTGAGTCTGCAGGTGAAGACGATGTCTTAGGTTCTAATGATGAAGAATCAGACGATGACCCCATGCTTAAAAAAGCAGTAGAAATAATTCGAACGACAAAAAGGGCATCAACCTCAAATCTCCAAAGAAAACTTAGTATCGGTTATAATCGAGCAGCAAGAATCATGGATGAACTAGAAGAAAGGGGCGTGGTTGGTCCTGATATTCCAGGTCAAGGCAGGGAAATCCTACTAGATATTTAAAAAAGTTGTTTCCTATCTTGCTGTTTTAATTATTTAATGAAAATCTAGTAAATTAAATGGCTATTGGGCAAAAATTAGAAGAAGCAAGAAATCGTAAAGGTATTTCTATAAGAGAAGCCTCTGAGTCTACAAAGATTCGTGGCGATTATTTAAACTCTTTTGAGGCTGGTGACTTCGATCTTAAGCTTCCTGAGGTATATTTACGTGGTTTTATTAGAGTCTATGCTCGATTCTTAGGAATTGATCCGGAGTCAGCAGTTTCTGATCTAAATTTAGAGCTCGGGATTAAACCGGGTAAAGTGGCTCGTAAGAATTTCGGCAGTATTCAGGGTAAAGAACTATCAGATGTAACTAAATCTGAGATTCCAAGTGCTCAAACAACAAGGGTATCCAAAACACAATTTATTTCACCCAAAACCATTATATTTTTAAGTGTAGGATCAGCCATTTTTTTACTTTTGCTTTCTATAATTTTGTACTCATTGGGTAGTGGAGATAATGACTTGCCAGATGATCAATCATTACGAATTGCTCATTCCGTGCGTGAAACAGTTCCAGAAGTAAAAAAACCTAATCTTCAACCCAACAACCCGTTACCTCCAGGTGCCGATGAACACATTCTCAAACTTGCAGCAATCGGGCCAATTGAAAGATTAATTATATCAGATGAAGGAAAATCACCTAAAGTTTTTCATGAATTCAAGAATTTAGCAATTGGGTGGGAAACAAATATTCCTTTCACACAATCATTTAGGTGTTACAGTTCCTCACTGGAAAGCGTAAGATTTGCAGTGGACGACGGAGCTGAAAAACAAGTAAGTGGAGAAGGGGCTGGTAACTTTAGGTGGAATCCCTAGAGGTTGAAAGTTGGTTAAGCGTTTTGTAGGTTTTCTTGTTTGATAAACCAAAACCAATTTCTACCTTTGAGGAGGGCAGAAAATTCAACAGGAACTTCTGTTCCATTCTTATGTATTAAAGTCAAAGATAAATCCAAAATGTTCTTATTGGAAAGAATATTTTTAATTCCTTTCTCGGCTAAACTTCTGTCGCGAGGAGCAACGAAATTGATAAATGGTGTATTGGTTAATTCTTGTGGTGAGAAGCCAAGTAAATTAGTTAAATGATCTTTATTTCCGTGGAAGCTAATCTCACCATCGATAAAGTCAATAATACCAGAATATTCCGCTTTCTGGGTTAGTCTATCAAGGGAAAAGTGCCTTTCGTGTGTGTAAATAGAGCCATTATTTGCAAATTGTTTGTTTTGAAAATGTTTGGGTGTGATGTTAGCCCGTTTTTTAAAAGCACGATGAAAATAATGAACACTTTCAAAGCCACAAGCTACAGACACTTTTTTGATACTAACTTTTGAATCAGCTAGCATTTTTTTCGATTGATCTATACGGGTTTGAATCAGATCTTCGGTGGGACTGATATTGAATTCATTCTTGTATAAGGAAGCAAACCTACTTGTGGATAAACCCATCTTTGAGGCCATTTCACCAATCTTCCAAGATTTTGAAAAGTTTTCATGAATTTCGGCTCTTAAATCTCTGAGCTTTTGTGCATGATCAGGAAGGATATCTACAAGGTTGTGATTTGATAACCGTACAATCTTCGAGAAAATTTCTAGAAGGTAAGCACATACTATAGATTGCCATTCAGGGTTTTGATTTTTAAATTCAGATTCGATTCCACTTAAAATACTGTCAGCGAAATGAACATGTAATGGGGTGTATACCAAGTCCATTTCGATTGCAGACATACGGATTATTTTAGAAACATCGGATCCATTAAAACTTAAAAAACTGTAGTCTAGCTTATGCTGATTCAGAGCATGCACCTTCAAAACTGAGCTCGAGTCTTTCAGGATAAAAGATCCCTTCTTGCATGAAATCAGGCCTGAATGGGCATCAATACTAGCAGGAGAATTGAAGCAAATAAGGGCAAAGTTCGCATCTTCAGATGAAAAATTTATAGGATTTGAACCAGAAAGGACAAAATCAATAATCTTTAATTTTTTACTCATTGGTGCTTAAACACAAATTTAGGGCTGCTAGGTGTATAGGTACTACTGGTCGGCATTTGGATCAGAGCACTTGGGGCCTTTAAGTGCGTCCTTTTGTCCAACTAATTGCGGAAACTCATCAGCTTTTTCGTTCAACTCAATCCATTCTTGAAGTTCTTCAGGAACATCCATATCGGGGAATATAGCCTCTACAGGACATTCATCCATACATGCGTTACAATCGATACATGTTTCCGGGTTAATATATAATCGATCGGGAAGTTCATGGAAAGCATCTACCGGACAAACGGAAACACAACTTGTGAACTTACAATCAACGCATTTTTCTGTTACTACATAGGTCATGATAAAAAATTAGAAAAATCGAACAGGAGATGAGTTCTCTTGAGCCATACGCTGATGCTCTTCGTCAGAACAAGAAGAGTCGATAGGTGCATTGGGTTCCAAATCTGAAGACTTAACAAGATTATTACTCACAAGATAGTTTTCGACCTCTTCTCCACTGACATCAGGAAGCATGACTCCATCGATCTCAACGCATGGTTGATTGGTCTGCCCAGTTTTTTCAACCATTTCGGAAAAAAGGTTTTGGTTGTTAATAATGTCCAAGTCTTCGTATTCAAGGGAGTATTTTTCCATAATAGCTCTGACTCCCATGCTCCAGCCACAGCTTGGCTTTAGGTATGCTTTAATCTTCATTTGTAGTCTCTATTATCATCAGGAAATTAATTTCGCAAACTTCTATTTACAATTGTTGGGAACATTCTGTCTTGTCAATTATCTTAATGAGGTAACAAATTTGTCTGCAATTATCTTACATTTAATTTTAAGGAAAGATAATCTGTTTTACTTCCCCTTCAGTCTTGACCGTGTATCTGCATGGCGCAGAATGTTCATTCCTTTTTGAGAACCCTGAGCTTTTACATATTCTATCAATCATGACCATTCCCCATAAACAAGGTTTGTACGATCCACAATTTGAGCATGAGAACTGCGGAATTGGTTTGATTGTAGATATGAAAGGACGCAAGTCACACGATATTGTCCAAGGTGCACTAGAAATTTGTGTTAATCTTGATCATCGAGGAGGTTGTGGATGTGACCCAATTACTGGCGATGGTGCTGGTATATTTATTCAAATTCCAGATAAGTTTTTTCGAAAAGTCCTTATTGAAGATCAGTCCATCACTTTACCAAAGTCAGGTGACTATGGAGTGGCATTTTTGTTCCTTTCTCCTGTCGAATCCCTTCGTGAAAAAGAAAAGAAAGTTGTTGAAGATGTGCTCATCGAAGAAGGAATCGAATTGATCTGTTGGAGAAAAGTTCCCGTAAGAAGCGATATTTTGGGCAAAGCGTCTTCAGATTGTGAGCCTTTAATGGAACAATTGTTCGTTAAGCGGCCGATCGATACAGAGCAGGGGCTTTCTTTTGAGAGGAAACTTTATCTTGCCCGTCGAATCATAAGTGACCGACTTAGATACCTTGAAGAGGGCGTTGATGTTGATTTTCATGCATGCTGTTTTTCTTCGAGAACAATCGTATACAAAGGCATGCTTACAACTGAGCAACTAAGAGAATATTTTCCTGATTTAAGCGATGCAGATATGGAATCTGCTCTGGCCTTAACCCACTCGAGATTTTCTACTAACACCTTCCCCAGTTGGCCCCGTGCACAACCATTTAGGTACATTTGTCACAATGGTGAAATTAATACCGTACGAGGAAATGAGAATTGGCTATATGCGAGACAAATGCAACTCGCCAGTGAAGTGTTTGGGGATGATGTACACAAACTCTTTCCTATTATCAGGAGCGATGGCTCTGATTCACAAAAATTCGATAACTGTCTTGAGTTTCTTACCCTATCAGGACGAAGTCTTGCCCATGCCATGATGATGATGATTCCGGAACCTTGGGAAAAACATCAAAGCATGGAGACTTATAAAAGAGAATTTTATGAATTCCACGCTTGTATGATGGAGCCATGGGATGGACCCGCTTCAATCGCATTTTCAGATGGTGTGCAAGTCGGTGCTGTATTGGATCGGAATGGATTGCGTCCTTCCCGTTATTATGTCACTTCCGACGACAAAGTCATTCTAGCCTCAGAAGTGGGAGTTTTATCTTCTATACCCTCTTCGACAGTTATTAAAAAAGGAAGACTAGAGCCGGGAAGAATGTTCTTAATCGATATGGAGGAGGGAAGAATTATCGAAGATGGTGAGCTTAAGGAAAATATTGCCAAAAATGCACCCTATGGCGAATGGTTGAATGCTTCTTTGATTAACCATAAAGATTTACCTCAATCATCAACTGAACTGAATGATAATTTTGATACCATCCTGACAAGGCAAAAAGCGTTTGGTTATACCTTTGAAGATTTGCGTTTTTTGATTGGCCCAAGTGCCGATTCAGGGAAGCAACCTTTGGGGTCAATGGGAAATGACTCCCCTTTGGCTATTCTTTCTGAAAAGCCTCAACTGCTGTTTAATTATTTCAAACAACTCTTCGCTCAAGTAACTAACCCTCCAATCGATCCAATTCGTGAAGAAATAGTTACCGCATCGGTTACCTTTATTGGTACTGAAGGGAATCTTACTAACCCAGGACCCGAGTCTTCCAGAATGATTAAGTTCGAAAGTCCCTTGGTTGAAGATCATGTGATCAATCAATTAAAATCCCTTCTTCCCAAAGGTTTCGAATCCATAACCCTTGATACTTGTTTCGACCCTTCAAGCAAGGATTCTATAACTACGTCCCTTGAAGATTCTTTGTTTAATCTCTTTTCGGAAGTTGATGCAGCCATTGAAAATGGAGTTAATGTACTAATCCTTTCGGATCGTGGCATTTCGTCTAATCGTGTGGCAATTCCAAGTCTGCTCGCCTGTTCTGGTCTCCACCACCATTTAATTCGTAAAGGAACAAGAACTAAAGTTTCCATAATTATTGAATCTGGCGAACCTCGGGAAGTTCAACATTTTGCACTTTTGCTTGGCTATGGGGCTGACCTCATTAACCCATACCTTGCTCTTGAAACGGTTCGTCATTTAATTTCAACCGGCGATTTAAAAGGAGATACTGAACAATCTTGTGCCAAGTTTTTGAAAGCTAATTTGGGTGGAGTGATCAAAACAATGTCAAAAATGGGAATCTCAACGATTGCCTCCTACCGAGGAGCCCAAATTTTTGAGTCAATAGGTTTAAATAAAGAACTCATCGATGCCTATTTTACCAAAACTCCTTCCCGCGTGGAAGGAATTGGATTGGATGCGATCGCAAACGAAGCCCTCGTGCGTCATTCCTCAGGATTTGCTGATCGTGGAGACAATCGTGCTGTTAATTTGGATCCGGGAGGTGTTTATCAATGGCGAGCTAACGGCGAAAAGCATCTTTTTAACCCCACCACAATTCACAAATTACAAAAAGCCACAAGATTGGGAGATTTTGAAGTTTTTCGGGAGTATTCGAATGCTGTAAATGATCAATCAAGAGACCTGTTTACGCTTCGCGGTTTAATGGAACTAAAATCTGATCAATCTAGTGCAATTCCCTTGGATGAGGTTGAGCCGGCTTCTGAAATTGTTAAACGATTCAAAACGGGGGCCATGTCCTACGGTTCAATTTCTCAGGAAGCCCACGAAAGCTTGGCAATTGCAATGAATCGTTTAGGAGGCAAATCCAACACGGGAGAGGGTGGGGAAGATATCGATAGGTTTACTCCAGAACCCAACGGAGACTCTCGCAGGTCTGCAATTAAACAGGTAGCTAGCGGAAGATTTGGCGTGACGAGTTTTTATTTGGTTAATTCTGATGAGATCCAAATAAAAATTGTACAAGGAGCAAAACCTGGAGAAGGCGGGGAGTTGCCTGGTCATAAGGTTTTACCTCCAATTGCCAAAACCCGTGGAACTACTCCTGGGGTTGGGCTGATCTCTCCACCCCCTCATCATGATATTTACTCAATTGAAGATTTGGCTGAGCTTATACATGATCTTAAAAATTCAAATCATCATGCCCGCATTAATGTAAAACTAGTTTCAGAAGTGGGTGTTGGCACTGTTGCCGCTGGAGTAGCTAAAGCAAAAGCAGATGTTATTTTGATTTCTGGGTATGATGGTGGCACTGGTGCATCCCCTCGTTCATCTATCCAACATGCTGGTGCGCCTTGGGAGCTTGGGCTTGCTGAGACCAACCAAACATTGTTGCTCAATGACTTGCGGAGTCGCGTTGTTCTTGAAACGGATGGACAACTTAAGACTGGTAGGGATGTAGTGATCGCTTGTCTTCTTGGTGCAGAGGAGTTTGGCTTTGCGACTGCACCTTTAATTACGCTCGGATGTTTAATGATGCGCGTTTGCCATAAGAATACCTGTCCTGTTGGTATTGCTACGCAAGATCCAAGGTTACGGGCAAAATTTGCGGGCGGAGCAGATGCCGTAGTCAACTTTATGAACTTCGTAGCCGAAGAAATGCGAGAAACAATGGCTTCTCTAGGATTTCGGTCAATAAATGAAATGGTCGGTCGAGTGGATAAGCTTGAACTAAGGAATGCGATAGAGCATTGGAAAGCCAAGGGTCTCGATTACTCCGGGATTTTACATCGTCCCAAAGTCAACTCCAATGTCGGCACCTATTGTCAAATGAAGCAAGACCACTTACTTGATAAGTGTCTAGATAATAGAGAAATTTTACGACAAGCTGAACCTGCTATTGCTCACGGAAGACAAGTAACAATCGATTTGCCTGTGATTAACACAGACAGAGTTGTAGGAACGATTACTGGTGCAGAAATATCTCGTAAACATGGACCAAGTGGGTTGCCTGAGGATACTCTTTCAATTAATCTTATTGGTTCTGCAGGTCAAAGTTTGGGAGCTTTCTGTCCCAAAGGAATGACATTTAAAGTTACCGGAGACACCAATGATTATCTTGGCAAAGGTCTTTCTGGAGCAAAAATAATTGTTCGTCCACCTGAAGACGCTCCTTTCAAGGCACATGAAAATATAATTGCAGGCAATGTGTGTTTTTATGGTGCCACATCGGGCGATGCTTTTGTTTCGGGCGTTGTAGGTGAGAGGTTTTGTGTTAGAAACTCAGGCGTCAGTGCTGTTGTTGAGGGTCTTGGTGATCATGGTTGCGAATATATGACCGGAGGTTTAGTTCTTTGTTTAGGTAAGACAGGTCGCAACTTTGGGGCAGGCATGTCTGGGGGAGTTGCTTATATTTTTGATGAAGATGGAGATTTCATTTCCAACAGACTCAATCCTGAAATGGTAAAAACCTACCCACTTGTGGAATGCGATGATCAAGACATTTCTAGGATAAAAGATTTGATCACAAAGCATTTGGACTACACTGGTTCACAACGAGCTGCTGAACTTCTTGAAAATTGGAGTACTTCTCTCCAAAAATTCGTAAAGGTTATGCCTGAGGACTATGAGCGAGTTCTTAAAGCTTTAAAAAATGCTGAAGAACGTGGGCTTAAGGGTGATGATGCCATCCAAGCCGCGTTTGAAGAAAATGTTGCGGCTGGTCACTAAATTTTAAATTTGAATTACTATGGGTAAACCAACTGGATTTTTAGAGCACATTAGAGAGACTATTCCCGATCGTAATCCTCTTGATAGGATTAAAGATTGGAAGGAAATTCATGAACCCTTTGACGAGGATAAGATATGTCAGCAAGGAGCTAGGTGCATGGATTGCGGTACTCCCTATTGCCACACCGGCATGACCCTTAGTAACATGGCAAGCGGTTGTCCGGTTAACAATCTTATACCCGAATGGAATGATTTGGTTTACAAAGGAAAATGGAAAGATGCTCTTGAACGCCTGCACAAAACCAATAATTTTCCTGAATTTACTGGTCGTGTATGTCCTGCACCTTGTGAGGGATCTTGCGTTCTTGGTGTGATAGAACCGCCTGTGACGATCAAAAGCATAGAGTGTTCGATAATAGACAAGGGCTTTTCTGAGGGCTGGGTTACCCCGTCTCCACCTGCACATAGGTCTGGAAAAAAAATAGCAGTAGTTGGCTCTGGACCTGCTGGTCTTGCTGCCGCTGATCAACTTAACAAAGCAGGCCATCATGTTACAGTTTATGAACGTGCCGATCGCATAGGAGGATTGCTTCTTTACGGTATTCCTAACATGAAATTAGAGAAAGAGGTTGTTCAGCGACGTGTTGATTTAATGGAGGCAGAAGGCATTGATTTTATTGTTTCTACCGAGATAGGAAAAGACATTCCAGCCAAGAAGCTTGTTGAAGATTTTGATTCAGTTATTCTATGCTGTGGTGCAACGAAGCCAAGAGACCTTCCAGTTGAAGGTAGGGAACTTAAAGGTGTTCATTTTGCCATGGAATTCCTAACTCTGAATACTCAGGGTCTATTAGAACTCAAAGATGTTACCGCTTTTGAAACTGCTGCCAAAAATAAAGATATTGTCGTTATTGGCGGTGGTGACACTGGTACTGATTGTGTGGGCACATCGGTTAGACATGGATGTAATAGTGTGACTCAGCTTGAGATTATGCCCCGCCCTCCTGAAGAAAGAGCACCTGACAACCCGTGGCCAGAGTGGCCTAAAGTTTACAAGCTAGATTACGGGCAGGAAGAGGCCAAGGAGGTTTTTGGTGAAGATCCCAGAACATATTTAACGATGACCAAAAGATTTCTTGGTGATGATAATAATCATCTTAGAGCTTTGGTAATCTGTGATATTGAATGGAAAGAGTCAAATGGGCGTTATTCGCCTGTTGAAGTTGAGGGTAGTGAGCGTGAAATTCCTGCACAGGCAGCCTTCTTAGCGATGGGTTTCCTGGGACCCGAAGATACCATTGCTGAAGAACTCGGTCTTTCGAGAGATTCAAGATCAAATATTGAAGCAGAGTATGGTAAGTTTGCGACGAATATAGATGGAGTTTTCTCAGCAGGTGATATGAGGCGTGGCCAATCACTAGTTGTTTGGGCTATAAATGAAGGTAGAGCTGCTGCTAGAGAATGTGATCGTTATCTGATGGGTGAGACTTCACTTCCTTAATTTTTACTATTGAATGGATCTCATTTGCCTAGATCTTGAGGGAGTACTTATTCCGGAAATTTGGGTAGCTTTTGCGGAAGCTACTAATATTGAGGAGCTTAAGCGTACAACTAGGGATGAGCCAGATTATGGTAAACTCATGAATTACCGAATTGATATCCTTAAAAAGCATAATCTAAATTTATTCCAAATTCAGGAAGTCATAGAAACTATGGATCCCCTTCCAGGTGCTAAGGATTTTTTAGATAAACTTAGGCATTCTCGTGAACTGGTAATTTTGTCAGATACCTTTAGAGAATTTGCTCTTCCCCTTATAAAAAAACTGGGTCATCCAACGCTTTTTTGTCATGAGTTAACAACCTCGGATTCTGGTTCTATTGAAAATGTAAAATTCAGACTCCAAGATCACAAAAGAAAATCAGTTCAATATTTTCAAAAATTAAATTTCCATGTCACAGCCGCAGGTGATAGCTATAATGATCTGGGCATGCTTTTGACTGCGGATCGATGTGCATTTTTTAATCCTCCGAATTCAATCATTGCTGAATACCCAGATATTCGGGTGGTCGCTGATTATGATTCATTTTTTCAATTCATTGATAATTAACTTGAAAATATGATTGAAATCATTGTTGGCACGAACAGAAGAGGAAGTTCTTCATCTGCTTTGGCAAAATGGTTATTAAAATATTATCAAGAATTAGAAGTAGACGCTCAAATAATGGATTTATTGGATCTGCCTTTGGAAACTTTTTCTCCCGAATCATACAAAAATAAGCCTCAAGCAGTTCTCAATTACACTGATCGTATTTTATGCTCTAGTGGGCTAGTGATCATAACCCCCGAGTACAACGGCAGTATGCCTGGTTCCTTAAAGCTATTCATTGACTTATTACCCTTCCCTGAAAGCTTTGAAGGTCGCCCAGTTTGCTATGTCGGTTTAGCTGCTGGACAGTTTGGAGCCCTTCGTCCAGTTGAGCATCTCATGCAAGTATTTAGCTACCGTAATGCCCATAACTACCCCAATAGAGTTTTTCTGCCTCATTCTCACAATCTTATAGATTTACAAAAAGGTGTTACAGATGAAGCAACAGCCGATCGTTTGCATAATCAAGCCCAAGGCTTTATTGGTTATTGTAATTTGTTGAAGTCACAGTCTGCCATTGATTAGGAATATTTTCTTATTCGATTATGGAGTCTAGGGTATCTGTTGTCGCTACTGATGCCTGTGGGTGGCCTAATCTCATTAAATTAGAAAACGGAGATTTACTTTGTTTTTATTTTAACGCTCCAAGTCATGGACTGATGGAAGGGGATATTGTTTGTTCTCAAAAGCTTGATTACTCCAAGAGGTGGAGGAGAGTTTCCACAGTATCTAAAAGACCCAAAAATGGAAATCGTATGCATTTAGCCGTCGGACAGGCACATAATGGTGATTTGCTTTGCTTTAGTAGTGGTTTTATTTTGGATAATGGAAAACTTACAGATTTTGCAGGACATTGGCTATCTCGATCTAAAGACTATGGGAAAAATTGGACTGAAGATAGAAATCCGATAATACCAAATCAGCTTAGAAATTGTATACCTTATGGACGAATTATTCGTTTAGCTAAAAAGGGCACTCTTGCATATTCATGCTATAGAAGTTTAGGGAAAGGAAAACCCTCGGAGTCATGGATTTGTTTTTCATATGATGATGGAATTACTTGGAATAGTTTCTTTAAAATTGGGCAAAATGATTCTAATGAGGTCAGTCTGTGTGCCCTGCCAAATGAGACTATCATTGCTGCCGTACGAACTCACAGAGATCATCACTTAAAAGTTGGCCAATTTACTTTATCTAAAAAGAGATGGAAAGAATTTGGGCCTCTAACACTCCCTATGCAGCACCCTGGAGACTTGATAATGTTCAACTCGAGATGTCTCCTTCTTACCTACGGTATAAGAAACCGAGGATTAATGGGATTAGGGGCACGAATTAGCGTTGATATGGGTGTAACATGGTTTCCACCAATTGTAATTCACCAACTTGGAGATAAAGCTTTCGATGTTGGTTACCCATCAACGATAAGGACTGATGGTCATGGAAATCTTCTAACTGCCTATTATACGAATCATGAACCTCTTATGGGTAAGACCGCATCAAGGTACCGCGTTTTGGTAAAGGAGTGGAATATCTTTGATTGGATGGGTGAGGAATCTAAAAAAGCTGTATTAAAAGAAGATTGAGACAAAATGTTTTACCGATCGATTATTAATAAACATATTAATACTTTTTGAACTTAATTAATAAACAAGTTATCGCATTTTATTTTTGGGACTTCTTTGCTCTCGCTTCCATTTTTCGGTAAATTTCATTTGGTTTTGTTCATTGAAAGATAAAGCCGCAGATTCTTCTAGTTTCTTTTTGTATTCTTCGATTATTTTACTGAGAGGTTCTTGGAATAAGAGATTATTTACTTCCATTGGATCTTTCTCTAAGTCAAAAAACTCCCATTCATCAAATGGATAATAATGAATTATTTTATACCTTCCCTCTCTTACACCGTGATGAGGAGAAACTCTGTATTTCCCGGGATAATCTGTGTGCGAAAAGTATAAACGATTGTTAAAGTTGCTTTTGTGATAGGAATTTTTTCTTTGATTCCCGGGAACAGACGGAATGCTAAATGATGGTATTTTTTTAAGGACATGGTGAATTTCATAGTCCTTTAGTAATTTCGGTAATTTCGGTATGTAAGCATTGCTGGAACCTACTGTACCAAAGATAAAAGGTATTAGAGAACTTGGATCATACATCCAATCATTCCCAAACCAGCCAAATTCACCTGTAAAATTCCCTTTTTGGGATGTGTAAAAGAAATTGCATGAGACAGGTAAATCCGAACTGATAGTTTCAATGATTCGTCCAATATTTTGATCCATGGCGAACAAGCATCTAAGATAGTTCTTAAGAAATCTTTGATATTTCCAGATGGAAGTGGACTCAGATTGAGAAGTTTCGCGCGAAAAAGCCTCATTTTGAGATTTCCATGCTAGCGACCAAGCGGTTTTCTGCTCTTGATTCATTGAGAGCCAGTTTTTCTCCCAAACCGAGAGAGGAGATATTGTTTTATTTATATCTAAATCATTTGAAAGAAATAAATCATATTTGGGATCCAAGTCTGTTCCAATGTTCATTCTTTGATATTTACTGGGGGGAGCTCTTGTGCTCATGTCGGAAAAAAAGGTACTTGGAGTCTCAAACCATTCATCGTTGTATTGATTAATCAATCGTAATGGAGGAATCCATGGTCTTATTGTTGATTGATAGGATACTATAGCAATGAACGGTTTTGTATTTTCCCGAGAGTGTAACCAATCAATTACCAGATCTGTAATGATATCAGTTGCATGCCCTTCGATAACATAATTATTATTTAAACCTTTGATCATCGGGTTAATCGAAATCTCTGAGTCCTTCAATAATTTCCAATAATCAAAACCCAAATGACTTGGATTTTGTAGCCATGAACATGACCCAAAAAAAGCAGTTTCATATCCAGCTAATTTAAAAAAATGAGCCAGCGTATTAGAGGAATTCAAGTCATTGAGCTCTTCTAGCTTAGTTTTCCCACATAATAACGGAACTAATGGGCTGTTTGTACCAGCATTCGTACAGTAAGCGAGAGGATGCATGCCTCCTGAAACCAACATCTTTGTCAAATTAGGAGTGGGGTCTAGACTGGAGCCTAATTCATTTAAGTCACCAAGTAGACGCACCGCGTGATTATTGGAAACACAGATCAATATATTTGGGAGATTTTTAGATTCTATTTCTCCGTTTAGCTTGGAACTAAGCAAGCAAAGTAAAGCTATAAAGAACTCGAATCTTTTACTCATATACTATCTTTTGGTAAAACTAATACCATACACGATTCATTTTGAATTGCTAGGAGTTATCCTAACATGAGCTTGATTGATTAGATTCTTTCGATTTATAACATAATCTATGTGTGGCATAGTTGGATATATAGGAAGAGGACCTGCTCAAGATTCTTTAATCGATGGTTTGCGTAGATTAGAGTACAGGGGGTATGATTCTGCTGGAGTTGCTTTTCATGAAGGTGACGGTTTCTCTTTAAATCGTAAAACGGGTAGGGTAGAAAACCTCGCGAAATCATTGCAATCGAAGTGCAGTGGTTCTTCTTTGGGAATTGCACACACTCGATGGGCAACTCATGGACCAGTCACTGAGTCCAATACCCATCCCCATGTTAGTTTTGATCAGAACTTTGTTTTGGTTCATAATGGAGTCATCGAAAACTTTTCGATTCTCAAAAAATTCCTTATAGATAAAGGAATTGAGTTTTCTTCAGAAACTGATTCGGAGGTTTTGTGTAATCTGATAGCCTATCATTATTCAGAGTCTCCTTTGGGGAAAAACCGTTTTATAAATGCCGTAAGTAAAGCATTAAGCGAATCTAGGGGGGCATACGGAATTGCAATCATGTGCCTAGATCACCCTGATATGATGATTGGGGCAAGGAGAGGTTCTCCTCTTGTTGTTGGTATTGGGAGTGAAGCAAACTTTATTGCCAGTGATGCCTCAGCTTTTGTGGGTCGAGCCAAGGAAGCTGTGTTCCTTAAAGATGGAGAGCTGGCAATACTTGAGGGTAGTGAATTTAGGATTACAAACCAAGAGGGTCATGAAGCAGAAGCAATAACCCAACCAGTTGAGCAAACATTAGAAGAGGTGGAACTTGGTGATTTTGGTTCCTACATGGAAAAAGAAATTTACGAACAGCCTTCCGCACTCCGCAATACTCTCCGCGGTCGATTTGGAGAAGATGAGACGACTGCCAAGTTGGGCGGTTTAGAAGGTCATGAAGAAGAATTAAGAAATGTAGACCGGATTATTTTTGTAGCCTGTGGAACGGCACGACATGCTTGCATGGTTGCAGAGTATTTAATTGAGAAACTAGCTCGAGTACCTGTGGAGGTTGAGCATGCTTCAGAATTTCGCTACAGAAATTCTCCTAAGTCTGGAAGGTCGCTAGTCATTGCAGTGAGCCAATCGGGTGAGACTTTAGATACGCTGGAGGCTGTAAGGGAGGCAAAAACTAAAGGTTTGCTCACTTTAGGAATTACTAATGTGGTAGGTTCCTCATTAGCGCGCGAAACGGATGGTGGTGTTTATCAGAGGGTCGGGCCCGAAATAGGAGTCGCTTCCACCAAAGCATTTTCATCCCAGGTGTGCCTTTGTGCGATGCTGGGGTTGGCACTAGGTAGAATGCGTGAACTTTCCCCCACAGATGGAGCAAATATAGTAGAAGCCCTTCTTGGGCTGCCTGATTTAGTAGCTGATATTCTCCATAAAGGAGATGAAGTCGAAGAGCTTGCAAAAAAATATGCTAAAGCTGAGCACCTACTTTTTTTGGGAAGGCAAAGTCTTTACCCGGTAGCTCTTGAGGGAGCCTTAAAGTTGAAAGAAATCTCTTACGCTCATGCGGAAGGGTATCCTGCCGCTGAACTAAAGCATGGACCTATCGCATTGATCAACCCTGATTGCCCATCAGTTTTCATTGTAGAAGGAACTAAATTATCTGCCAAAACCATAGCAAATATGCAGGAGGTAAAAGCCCGAAATGGGCCAGTTATTGCTTTTGCTCCAGAAGATATTGAAATTCCTGAAGGAGCGGCTGATGACATTTTTCGATTACCGAAAGCCCATGAAGTGATCAGACCTATATTGGCCAATTTACCATTACAGCTTTTCGCGTATCATTTTGCAAGATTGCGAGGGTTGGATGTTGATAAACCGAGAAATCTAGCCAAGTCAGTCACGGTCGAATAAGAAAATAGGCTTCTTTTTAGCCTTTCCTTATTTCTTGATCAATTAGATCGATCGCCTCTAGTGCAGCCATGGATATAGGAGTAATTTTATTTTCTTTATCATGATCTCTGGGATTGATTCGGATCATTTTACAATCATGTAAATACCTAACATTTTCGCAGAAAGAACGAACGGTTGGTATGGTTAAACCTGCTCCAATTTCGATCACTAATAGTTTTTTGTTTCCATTTTGGGAAAGCCAATTTTTTAGTGCTTTTTCCTGTTTAATTAGGGTGTGCGGATCCCAAAATAAATCAGAAAACATCAAAATATTTGGTCTTGCTAATGCATTGCAACTTGGACATCGGGGAAGTTCTGACTGGCAGGTTATTGTCTTCATGCACACATCCATGTCCTTCACCGAACTCGAGTGGGTCGACCAGATAGTTTGCCCGCAATTTTTAAGACACTGTAACTTCATCAAGGACCCATGACATTCAACTAACTGTTCCCTCCATCCTGCTTGAGCAAAATGTCCATCCACATTGGAAGTGAAGACAAAGCTAGGTATGTTTAGATCCTCACACCACTTTTTTAAGATGAAATAACCCTCATGAGGTTGGGTATTCCTGTAGAGTTGAAAGCGATGACCATAAAAACCCCAGGCTAATTCTGGTTTTTCTATAAACCTCTTTGGGTTTGCAACATCTTCAAATTTTAAGCCAATTTGTGCAATTGGCGGGTAGGCATGCCAAAACCCTTGTTTGCCTCTGAAATCCGGTAATCCTGAGTCAACACCCATTCCAGCCCCAGCCCCAATCAAAATCGCATCTGCACTAGTCACGGTTCTTGCTATCTTGATTACATCAATAGTCATACCTGAGTAAATTAACTTTCTCTAAGCCTCACTTTTGTTTTGAAACAGATCAAATCAATATCTTTTGTATCGAATGGTTTTCTTAATAAGAGAAAACTTTTTAAGCATGATTTTATTTTATACGGCTATATTTTTCCTCCCCATTTTCTTTTTGGGATGTTTTCCTTCACCAAATATACAAAATTCTTCTGCAAAACAGATTGGGCCGAGTTTGATTAACCTTGCCCAGGATTTTAATGTAACGAAACCATTTTTTATAGATGGAGGTACTTTCTCAATTTCTAGAGATGGGGTAATGTATTTTGTTGATTCTGAAAATAAGTTTGTTGTGCGAAAAGCAAACCTACAAGCTCCAGAAGCTTCTTCAGAATTCATTAATTTAAATGAATGGCTAAAAAAAGATAATCTCCAGGATTTTGAAATTGATGATTTGTGGTGTGACTCAGCAGGTAGAGTAGTGCTCGCTGAATCTACAACTGGTAAAATCTTGAGAATTAGTGGAGACGCTAGAAAACTTGAAAACTTGGCTGACTCTTACGATGGATATCGGCTCACCAAAATTAGGGGTTTAGCTGGAAACCAAGAAGGCCAAATATTTATTGGCACTCCGAATGCCGCTACCATGTATGAATTCGATCCTGTTTCCGGAACCCTCAATGTGATCAATGAAGAATTGATTCGACCCAATGATTTTTCAATGGAGCTCAAAGGGGACAGGTTATTGGTAGCGGAATCAGAGCCTAACCGTATTGTTGTTTTCGAGATGAATAGTATCCGAAATGTTCACTTGGGTTGGGATTTAATTCAGTTCCCCACTCCATTGAACGAACCTATTTCCTTGGACCTCATGGATAATAATAATCACCTGGCTGTGCTATCCCAAAAGGGGTTAAGCCTGCTTGTTTTCGACCTATCGGATGGGGTGATTAAAAAGCATTACAATTTACCTGAACGATGCTTGCGAGTAAGGTACGAACGAGGTTGGTTTTATCTTCTGACCGATCGAGGTATTATGCGCATTATTAATTCCTCCGGTTAAAGATTCCTCGATTTTTTTAAACTGTTAATAATTTTCAGAAAGGCTCTCATTATAAAACTACCCTAAATGGTAGTTTTTAACATTGTATTAACTGTGGGGATAACTTCCTTTTGACGTTCAGAAAATGCCTTCCACTCTAAGCTCATGAACCGTTAACTGTAGATATGGATGAGGATTTCTTACATCTCTTCGAAGAGTCTCCTGCATTGCGCCTTATGCGTGGAAGGCTCGGCTCTTTTGTCGCTGGTTTTTTCTTCAAAACTTTTAAAAAATGGGGGGTTACGGAAGCCTCCGAAGAAGAGCTTGCG